>Ga0070738_10001730_pt1 | contig 40115 bp, 30 predicted proteins | sample Coa_R2_2_FD_66446 | JGI IMG/M metagenome (GOLD analysis project Ga0070738, IMG submission 66446) | Surface soil microbial communities from Centralia Pennsylvania, which are recovering from an underground coalmine fire - Coalmine... | ecosystem: Environmental > Terrestrial > Soil > Unclassified ...
CGGTAGGGCGCTGCGGAGCTCGAGGGGTCGGACGCCTCCGCAGCGGCAGGGCTCCTCCGCCGGCGGGCGCGCGAGCGCGACGACCTCACCGGCGGTCACTCTGGCCGCGCGTCGAGCTCTTCGGGCGTCATGAGCACGGCGCGGGCCTTGGAGCCCTCTGAGGGTCCGACCACGCCCCGGCGCTCGAGGAGGTCCATCAGCCGGCCGGCTCTGGCGAAGCCGACCCGCAGCTTGCGCTGGAGCATCGACGTCGAGCCCAGCTGCGAGCGGACGACCAGCTCCATCGCGGCCTGGAGCAGCTCGTCGTCGTCGTTGTCGCCCGCGGCACGGGTGCCGGGCCCCTCCTCCACGTCGCCAATGCCGACCACCTGCTCGGGCGTGCGCCCCTGCCGGCGCCAGAACGCAACGACCGAGCGCACCTCCTCCTCGGACACCCACGGGGCCTGGATACGCCTCGGGACGTTCGACGACGCCGTCAGCAGGAGCATGTCCCCCTTGCCGATCAGCCGCTCGGCGCCAGGCTGGTCGAGGATGACCCGGCTGTCGGCCAGCGACGACACCGAGAAGGCCATCCGGCTCGGCACGTTGGCCTTGATCACGCCGGTAATGACGTCGACCGACGGGCGCTGGGTGGCCAGCACCAGGTGGATGCCGACCGCCCGGGCCATCTGGGCGATGCGGACCACGGACTCTTCGACGTCGCGGGCCGCCACCATCATCAGGTCGTTGAGCTCGTCGACCACCACGAGCACGAAGGGAAGCCGCTCGGGGCCCGGCTCCGGCTTCACCTCCGCATCGTCGGGCTCGGTGCCGGCCGGCACGCCTGCCGCCGAGGCGACCTCCGGATCGCCGCCGTCGACCGCGCGGGCGCGTGCCCTGGCGCGGGCCGCGGCCTCGGCGGACCGCTCCTCCACCGACGCAGCGGACAAGGGTCCGAGATCGCCGCGGTCGTAGGCCTCGTTGAACCCGGTGATGTCGCGCATGCCGTACTCGGCCAGGAGGTCGTAGCGCCGCTCCATCTCCTTCACGGCCCACGCCAGTGCGTTGGCGGCCTTCTTCGGGTCGACGACCACCGGGGTGAGCAGGTGTGGCAGCCCGTTGTACTGGCCGAGCTCGACCCGCTTGGGGTCGACCAGGATCATCCGCACCTGGTCGGGGGTGGCGCGCATCAGCACGGAGGTGATGAGCGAGTTGATGCACGACGACTTGCCCGAGCCCGTGGCCCCCGAGATCAGGATGTGGGGCATCTGTGCGAGGTTCACCATGACCGCACGCCCCGCGATGTCGCGGCCGAGCGCCACCTCGAGGGGGTGGGTGGCCGCCGCTGCCTCGGGGGAGGCGAGGATGTCCCCGAGCGCCACGAGCTGGCGCTGGCGGTTGGGCACCTCCACGCCGATCGCGGAGCGTCCCGGGATGGGGGCGAGGATCCGGACGTCGGGGGAGGCCATGGCGTACGCGATGTCCCTGGACAGGCTCGTGACGCGCGCGACCTTCACCCCGGGGCCGAGCTCGAGGGCAAACCGGGTGACCGTGGGCCCCACCGTCCGGCCGACCAGGCGCGTGTCGACGCCGTGCGCCGCCAGCGCCGCCACGAGGCTCTCGCCGGCCAGATCGAGCTGGCGCTCGTCGAGGCGCTGCTGACGCGAGCGCTGCAGGAGGTGCCGCGGCGGCAGTCGCCACTCCCCCGCCACCGGACCCATCACCTGGTCGGATGTCGCCGGCTGCCCCTCGCCGGCGGAGCCGCCGAGCTCCACCGCCACGTCGTCGGCGGCGCGCCTGGTTTCGGCACCGGGGGCCTCCACCCCGGTCCCTCCCGCCCCCTCTCCGAGGACCGGCTCGCCCTCGCTCGTCGGCACCGCTCGATGCCCAGCCAGGTCGGCGAGGCGGGCACCGGCGACCTCGCCGCCAACGCCGTCCGAGGGGTCGTCGCCCGCCGGTCCCGCGATCCTCGCCCGACCCGCCGGGTCGCCCTCGGCACGGTCGTCGTGGCCTGCGCCCCGGCGGCCCCTCACGCTCCCGAGCACCGAGGCCGTCGAGGCCAGCCCGGAGGCGAGCCCCCGAAGGGTGACGCCCGTCGCCAGCACCACCGCCACCAGCCACAGCGCGACGAGCACCACGACCGCCCCCCCGGTCGCGAGGCCGAGCTGCAGCGGACGGCCGACGAGGACCCCGAGCATGCCTCCGGCGCCCGCCAGCGCACCGTGGCCGGCATGGAAGTGCGGCGATCCCCCGGCCAGCTCGGCCAGGCCCGACACGCTCGCCACCCCGAGCGCCGCCCCGATCCCGCTGCGGAGGGCGTCCGGGCGCTGGCGCCCCGCGATCGCCCACACGCCCGCCACGGCCGCGGCCGGCGGCAGGACGAAGCGGGTCCAGCCGACGGCGTACCCGAGCCCGGTGTCCACTCCTCGCCCGACGGAGCCCGCAGCGCCGCCGTAGAGGGCCAGGCCGAGCAGCACCCCCGCCGCCACCAGGGCGACGGCCCAGAGGTCGGCGGCGTGGTCCTGCAGGACCTCGGGCCGCGACCTGCGGGCGCGCCGCGGGGACCTGGACCCGGGACCGGCACGTCCTGCCGGCGCCTCCCGGCCTCTCGACGCTACGTGGGACGGCGAGCGCCGGCCTGCCGAAGGGCTCTTCGTCGTCGCCACAGACCCGCAAGGCTACCGCCGCCTACCTGACGCCCGGGGGACCGCGGCAGCATCGGCCCCGGGGTTCGCGGGCCCTTCCCATACGAACAGGTGTTCGCTAGAGTGGTTGGCGTGCGCGCCGACGGAGCTTCCACCCGAGTGACGGTCGCCGGCTCGCGCGCAGGGCGCGGCGGCCTCCGCTGGCGGCTGGCCGAAGACGACGAGGCGGGCACCCTGTTCCCCGACGAGTCGGCGGTCGGGCGCCACGTTGGGACCGGCGCGTTCGAGGGCACCGAGTTCCTCCACGTGAACGCCCGGACGATCATCAACGCGGTGCCGGCCTCGAGCAGGATGCCCTTCCGGTACACGATCAACCCGTACCGCGGGTGCGGGCACGCCTGCGTGTACTGCTTCGCCAGGCCGACCCACGCGTACCTCGGCCTCGGCATCGGTGAGGACTTCGACCGCCGGATCGTCGTCAAGGTGAACGCCGTCGAGCGGCTCCGGGCCGAGCTGCGCGCCCCCAGGTGGGGCGGCGACCACATCGCGATGGGCACCAACACCGACCCGTACCAGAAGGCGGAGGGCAAGTACCACCTGACGAGGGGGATCGTGCGGGCCCTGGCCGATGCCCGCAACCCCTTCAGCATCCTCACCAAGTCGAGCCTCGTGCTGCGCGACCTCGACCTGCTGGTCGAGGCATCGACGCGCACCTCGGTCCGCCTCAACGTGTCGATCGGCACGCTCGACCGCGACGTCTGGCGGCTCACTGAGCCGGGTACCCCGCCACCGGACAAGCGGGTCGACGTCGTGCGGCGCCTCAACCAGGCCGGGGTGGAGTGCGGGGTCCTGGTCGCCCCGGTTCTCCCAGGCCTGTCCGACGGCGACGAGCAGGTCCGCGAGGTCGTCGAGGCGTGCACGGCAGCAGGCGCCGCATCCGTGAGCGCCGTTGCGCTCCACCTGCGGCCCGGGGTCCGCGACCACGTCATGGGCTGGCTCCGTGCCAGCCGGCCAGAGCTGGTCCCCCTCTACGAGCAGCGCTTCCGCAGAGGCTCCTACCAGCCCAGGGAGCTCCAGGCACGCCTCGCCAACCTGGTCAGGGAGCTGGCCGGTCAGCGCCGGCGGTCGCTCGACGAACGGCAGCCGGCGGGGCGACCGGGCCGCCCTCGGCTCGGCGAGCGTCTCGGGCACGAGCTCGGCGAGCGTCTCACGAGCTGACCCGGCCCCGCCCCGTGACGGGCGGGAGATCGAACACGGACACGATACCGGGGTCGGCCTGGCAAACCAGGGGAATGGCGTTGACGGCCCGCATGGCCGTGATGTTGAAGCCTCCGGCCAGGTGGTCATCGCCCTCCCGGAATTGGAACTCGCAGTCGATCCGCGGCGAGCCGTCCACGACCACGCGGTAGGCGTCGCCCTGCAGCGGGCTCGCCCACGCCGGGGCCTGGCCCGGACGGGTGCGCGTCACGTGCTCGACGGCGACCTTGGCCCTTCCCCCGACCATCCCGGCGATCTCGAACCGCATGGCGGCGATGGTGCCGGGCTCGATCCGGCGCCCCTGGTAGTCGAAGCCCTCCTCGGCAGCCCACATCTCGTGGCTCGTCTCGATCCCCTCCAGGGTGACGCCGAGCTGCTCGGCGATGGACGTCACCACGCCGCCCCAGTTGCTCCGCAGGCCACCGGGATCGACGATGGGTGGGACCGTGCCGATCGGCTGGCCGAAGCCGAAGATGTCGAACGCCACCTCGTCGCTCTGATGGCCCGACTCGTACACGGCCAGCTCGTAGATCCGGATGGAGTCGATCCGCTGGGAGCAGCCGCTCATGATCACCGGCAGGTAGTCGCTGAAGAACCCGGGGTCGATGCCCGTGGACAGCACGGTCGCCCCCCCGGCGACGGCCGACCCCCGGATCCGCTCCAGGACGTCCGGACGGGCCGAGGGCGGATGGATCAGGGCGCCGAAGGAGGTGGTGGCCACGTTCTTCCCGGACTCGAGGATGGCGCACAGCTCGGCCAGCGCCACCTTCAGCCGGCCGTGGGTGGTCGCCATGTAGCAGAAGGCGTCGGCGTCGAGGGCGATGGCCTCGTCGAGGTCCCCGGTGGCCGCCACCCCGATCGGGTCCAAGCCGCACAGGTCGCCCGCGTCCCTGCCGACCTTGTCGTGACTGTGCACGACCAAGCCCACGAGCTCCAACTCGGGATGGGTGATGATGCCGCGAAGGGCGTGGACGCCCGAGAAGCCGGTGCCGTAGTGGATCACACGGTAGGTCACGAGAGCCCCAACCCACGCAGCTTGCTGGCGTCCTGCCGCACGCTCATGCGGACCACGCTGGCATCGGTCATGCCTGCCTCCTGTCCCTCGAGTCGTTTGGGCCGCTGCGGTATGGCCATGGGCGCCATCATGGTCCCGCGGACGGGCGGCACGGTCCTTCACTCCGCCCGGTGCCCCCCAGCTGTCTGACGCCGCTGCCGCGACAGTAACGACGTCCAACCCGGCCGGCAAAGACGACCCGCGCCGGGTGGCCATCGGCGGTGAGCCAGCACGTCAGCCGGATGTCGGTCTCTCTGACAGCCGACGGCGGCGACACCATCAACGGCGGGCGACCGACCGACAACTGAACGGACACGGCACCCCGTTGCGGCTGCACCGGCAACGGCGGGGTCGCCGGCGGAGCAGACTGGGGGGATGACCGCCCCCGGACCCCAGCCTCCCGCGCCCCGGTACCCGCAGTGGGTGGTACTGGCCGTCGCCTGCGTCGCCCAGTTCATGGTCGTCCTCGACGTCTCGATCGTGAACGTGGCGCTCCCCTCCATCGGGCGCGACCTCCACTACAGCTCGACGGGCCTGCAGTGGGTGGTGAACGCCTACGTGCTCACCTTCGCCGGGTTCCTCCTCTTGGGCGGGCGTGCCGCCGACCTCTACGGCCGCCGGAGGGTGTTCCTCTTCGGGCTGTCGCTCTTCACGGTGGCGAGCCTGGTCGGTGGGCTGGCCACGGACTCGGCGTGGCTCACCACGGCGCGGGCCCTCCAGGGCGTGGGCGGCGCCGTGCTCTCGCCGGCGACGCTCACCATCATCGTGACCTCCTACTCGGGCGAGCGCCTGGCGCGGGCGCTCGGCGTCTGGAGCGCCGTCGCCGGGGCCGGGGGCGCGGCCGGGGCCATCCTCGGCGGCGTCCTCACCGCCGAGCTCTCGTGGCGGTGGGTGCTCTTCGTCAACGTGCCCATCGGCGCCGCCGGCCTCGTTGTCGCGGTGGCGGCGCTCACCGAGGTCCGCCGACCGAGCGCGACCTGTCTCGATGTGGCGGGTGCGGTGACCGCCACCGCCGGGCTCGCCCTCCTCGTCTACGCCATCGTCGGCACCGACACGTCCGGCTGGGGATCGGCACGGACCCTGGGCATCCTGGTTGGCGCCGCCATCCTCCTTGGCATCTTCGCCGTCATCCAGCTGAAAGTGGCCGCCACGCCGCTCGTACCGTTCCGGCTGTTCCGCTCTCGCGCGGTGACGGGCGCCAACGTGGTGATGCTCCTCGTGGCGGCCGGGTTCTTCTCCATGTGGTACTTCCTGTCGCTCTACATGCAGAACGTGCTCGGCTACGGCGCCCTGCGCGCGGGGCTCGCCTTCGTGCCGATGGCCCTCGGGATCATCGTCGCCACACAGGTCAGCAGCCGCCTCGTGTCGCGAACCGGGGCCCGGCCACTGCTCACCGCCGGGTCGCTGCTTTGCGCCGGGGGCTTCGTGTGGCTCTCGGGCATCGGCCACAGCGGCGGCTACTGGTCCGACGTGTTCGGGGCCGGAACGATGGTGGCCTTCGCCGTCGGGCTGATGTTCACGCCCCTCGCCTCCGCCGCCACGGAGGGAGTCGACCGCGCCGAGGCAGGCCTGGCCTCCGGCGTGCTGAACACGTCGCGCCAGGTGGGCGGCTCGCTCGGCCTGGCCGTCCTCGCCACGGTGGCCGTCGACCGGACTCAGTCCGTGCTGGCCTCGGCCCGCGGGGCCGCGCTGCGCGACCAGGCGCTGACCTCCGGGTACTCGCGTGCCTTCGCCGTGGCTGCCGCCCTCGTCGTGCTCGGTGTGGCCGGGGCCTCCATCGTGCCGGCACGCCCGGCGGAGCCGGGCGCCGAGCCGAAGCTGGCCTGGCGGCGGGCCGGAGCCCCCGCAGCACCGGCAGGCAGCCGAGAGGCAGGCGACCCGGTTACGTGAGCCCCGTCAGACCACGAGCACGACGGGAACGATCATCGGGCGCCGCCGGGTGCGCTCGTTGACGAGGCGGCCGAGCGCCCTGCGGACGTGTCGGGTCAGCACGTCGGCGTCGCGGGCGCCGTCCGCCAGCGCCTGGCGGGCCACACCTGCCACCACGGAGGCTGCCTCGCCGAGGAGCTCCTCGGCCTCCGGCGCGTGCACCCAGCCCCGCGTCTCGATGAGGGGCGCCGCGGTGAGCTGACCGGTGTGGAGGTCGACGGTCACGACGGCCATCACGACGCCCTCTTCGGCGAGCACCCGGCGGTCGCGCAGCACGGCGTGGCCGATGTCGCCGACGGTGCCGTCGACGTACACGTAGCCGGCAGGGACCCGCTCGTCACGGTGCAGCCCGCGCTCGTCGAGCACCACCACGTCGCCGTCCTCGCACAGCAGCACCTGGTCCGGGTCGACGCCTGCCGAGCGGGCCAACGCGGCGTGGTGCACGAGATGGCGGTACTCGCCGTGAACGGGGATGAAGGACGCGGGCCGCGCCACCGAGAGCAGCGTCCGCAGCTCGCCCTGGTACGCGTGGCCGCTCACGTGCACCGCCTCGGTGCCCGAGTGGACGACCTCGGCGCCGCGCCGGTGCAGCTCGTCGATGACCCGCCCGACGGACCACTCGTTGCCCGGAATGGGATGGGCACTGATGACGACGACGTCACCCTCGTCGACCTGCAGCCACTTGTTCTCGCCGATGGCCATGAGCGACAGTGCGGACATCGGCTCCCCCTGTGAGCCCGTCGAGATGACGCAGACCTCGCCCGGCGCCAGCGCGCCGATGTCGTCGATCGGCACAAGGGTGCCGTCGGGCACCACGAGCACGCCGAGGCGCACGGCCAGCTCGACGTTCTTGGCCATCGACCGGCCGAGGACGGCCACCTTGCGCCCGCTCGCCACCGCGGCGTCGACGACCTGCTGCACGCGGTGCAGGTGGCTGGCGAAGCAGGCCACGATCAGGCGGCGCCCGGGGCGGGCGAGGAACAGCCCGCGCAGGGTCGCCCCCACCGTGGACTCGGACTCGGTGAAGCCCGGCTCCTCGGCGTTGGTCGAGTCCGCCAGCAGGAGGCGCACCCCGTGGCGGTCCGCCAAGGCGCCGATGCGCGCCAGGTCGGTCCGGCGCCCGTCGACGGGCTGGAGGTCGAGCTTGAAGTCCCCCGAGTGCAGCACCACCCCCTGGGGGGTGTGGAAGGCCACCGCGTAGGCATTGGGCACCGAATGAGTGACCGGGATGAACTCCACGTCGCAGGGACCGATGCGGCGCCGCTCGTTGTCGGCCACGGTCACGTACGTCGCCCGGTCGGCGAGGCCGGCCTCCTCGATGCGGTTGCGCGCCAGGCCCAGGGTCAGCTCGGAGCCGTAGAGGGGGGCCTCCAGGTACCGCAGCAGGTAGGCCAGGCCGCCGGTGTGGTCCTCGTGCCCGTGGGTGAGCACGATGGCGTCCACGCGATCGGCGTTCTCCCGCAGGTAGGTGAAGTCGGGCAGCACGAGGTCCACGCCGGGCATGTCCGGCTCGGGGAACATGAGCCCGCAGTCGAGCACGAGGATGCGGCCTGCCACCTCGATGCAGGCACAGTTCCGCCCGATCTCGCCCAGGCCCCCGAGGAACACGACGCGCACCGGCGGGCGCAGCCCGGGCTCTTCCGTCGTCGACGCGCCGCCGGCACCGGCAGGAACGAAGGAGCCGGTCGGGTCCGCGGCGGGCTCCGGCTCAGCCAAGCGAGGCCTCCGCCATGTCAGGCAACCGACGCGCCGGCTACCGGCGCCGGTCGCAGGGCGGCCAGCACCTCGGCGGCCCGCTCGTCGAGCAGACGGGGGGCCGGCCCGAGCGGTGCCCGGCACTGACCGACCCGGAGGCCCAGGACCCGGCACGCGGCCTTGGCGGGGAGCGGGTTCGGGAACTCCTCGGTCGACTCGAAGTCGAAGGACTCGATGAGCCGGGCGTTCGCCCGCCGGGCGCCGACGACGTCGCCGCGCTCGAACGAGGCGATCACCTCGCCGAGCTCGCGCCCGGCCCAGTGGGAGGCCACGCTGATGACCCCCACGGCACCCACCGCGAGCAAGGGGAGGGTCTGGGCGTCGTCGCCGCTGTAGAGCTCGAACCCGGCGGGCGCCGCGGCGGCGAGCCTGGCCGACCCGGCCACGTCGCCCGCAGCGTCCTTGAGCGCCACGACGTTGGGAACCTCGCGGGCGAGGCGCAGGACGACCTCGGCCGCCACCCGGCGGCCGGTGCGGGCGGGGATGTCGTAGAGGACGACCGGCAGGCGGGTGGCCGCCGACACGGCGGCGAAGTGGTCGAAGATGCCCGCCTGGGAGGGCCGGTTGTAGTAGGGGGTGACGACCAGCACGGCGTCGGCCCCTGCCTGCTCGGCGGCACGGGTGAGCGCGACGGAGTGGCGGGTGTCGTTCGTGCCGGTGCCGGCGATGACCGGGATGGTGACCGACTCGGCGACGGCGCGCAGCAGCTCGGCTCGCTCGGCGTCGTCGAGGACAGGCGCCTCGCCGGTGGTGCCGCACACGACCAACCCGTCGCTGCCGTGGTCGGCCAGCCAGCGGGCGAGCTCGACCGCGGCGTCGACGTCGAGGCGCAGCTCGTCGTCGAAGGGCGTGACCATGGCCGTGACCACCCGCCCGAACCTCGGAGCCTGGTCACCGAGCGCCATCGGAGCCGAGGCTACCAGCAGCGACCGCCGGGCCCGGGCGACTCCGGGGCCGCGGTCGCGGCTCCGGGGCCGGGGTCGCGAGGCTCGGGTGCGCCTCGCGGGCGCCACGTCCGGGCCTCGTGAGGCAACCGCGGCCCGCAGGGCACAGCCCGCAGGGCACGGGTGTGCGCGAGGCCGCCACGGGGTATGCGACCCTGCGCCGGCAGGCCGGGGCGGCATGGCTGGTGCCGCCAGCGCAGCGCACGCCCCATCCGCACCTGGCGGCGGGAGGTCCCCGGGGGTGGCTCCGTCGGCCAGCCCCGGGAGCCCTCCCTCGGGCGCCGGCGGAGGGCAGCCTGCCGGCACCCCCGGGCCGCTCGTGGCGTCACCACGGCCGGGTCGGCATCATGGAGGCGAGGGAGGCGACGGGCATGCGCGTGGTCCTGGTCCATCCGAGCGCTCTCATGTACTCCGAGCTCTACCTGCGCCTCGAGCCCCTCGGCCTGGAACGGGTCGCCTCGGCCGTCCGCGCCGCGGGCCACGACGTCCGCCTGATCGACCTCCAGGTCTACCGGGCCCGCGACTACTTCGACCTCCTGCGCTCCTTCGAACCCCAAGCGGTGGGCTTTGGGCTCAACTACCTGGCGAACGTCCCCGAGGTGCTCGAGCTGGCCAAGGCGACCAAGGCTGCGGCTCCGGACACCTTCGTGTTCGCCGGCGGCCACAGCGTGTCGTTCATAGCCGACCACGTGCTCGCCCAGAGCGGGGGCGCCATCGACGCGGTGCTGCGCGGCGAGGGGGAGCTCGGCGCTCCCCTCCTCCTCGACGCGGTTCCCGGGGGCGACATGGCCGCGGTGCCCGGGGCCGTCACGAGCGCCGGCGAGGGTCCGCCGCCCGAGCTGCTGGCCGACCTGGACCGGTTCCCGCCGGCGCGTGACCTCGGGGGCCGCCGCCGCAAGTACTTCATCGGCGTGCTCGACCCGTGCGCGTCGGTCGAGTTCTCCCGCGGCTGCCCCTGGGACTGCTCGTTCTGCAGCGCCTGGACCTTCTACGGGCGGAGCTACCGGGAGCTGTCGCCGGAGGCAGCCGCCGACGACCTCGAGCGCGTTCGGGAACCGGGCGTGTTCCTGGTCGACGACGTCGCGTTCATCAAGCCCGACCACGGCATGCAGATCGCCGCAGAGATCGAGCGGCGGCGGATCCGCAAGCAGTACTACCTCGAGACCCGCTGCGACGTGCTGGTCCGGCACCCCGAGGTGTTCGAGCGCTGGAAGCGCCTCGGGCTCAACTACCTGTTCCTCGGGCTCGAGTCGATCGACGAAGAGGGCCTCAAGGCGTACCGCAAACGGAGCACGACCGACGTCAACATGCGGGCGCTCGAACTGGCACGCAAGCTCGACCTCTCCGTGGCCATCAACATCATCGCCGACCCCGACTGGGACGAGCATCAGTTCGAGGTCATCCGCCAGTGGGCGCTGGCAGTCCCCGAGATCGTGCACGTGACCGTGCAGACCCCCTACCCGGGGACCGAGACCTGGTTCACCGAGTCGCGCCGGCTCACCACCCTCGACTACCGCCTCTTCGACGTGCAGCACGCCGTCCTCCCCACCAAGCTCCCCCTGCGCCGCTTCTACGAGGAGCTGGTACGGACCCAGTCGGTGCTGGCACGCAAGCACCTCGGCATCTCCGCGCTGGCCCAGACGGCGGGCATCGCCGCCAGGCTGCTGGCCCACGGGCAGACGAACTTCGTGAAGATGATCTGGAAGTTCGGCTCGGTCTACAACCCCTCCCGCCAGTACGGCGACCACCAGCGGCCAGCGCGCTACCTGCTGCCCCCACCCCCCGGGGAGCCTGCCGCAGCACCCGAGCGCAGGGACCTGTACGTCCACGTGCCGGTCCGCCTCCGCCGCTGAGCACACCACCTGCGGCACGTCCACGTGCCGGTCCGCCTCCGCCGCTGCGCACACCACCTGCGGCACCCAGGCCGCCGGCAGGGCTGTTGCGTGGTGATCGCCCGCGCGGGCAACCGTGGTGGGTGCCCGAACTGCGGGCCGCGTGGCGGGCCGCCGGGCGGTGGGTGTCGGACGGCGCTGGCTTCCCGGCCACTGCGGCCACTGCGGCCCCTGCGGCCAGCTGGGGCTATCTGCGGCGATCTCCTGGCGGCGCCTCGGCGAGCTCGTCGGAGCCGTCCGACCAGTTCTCGAACTCGATCACGCCGAGCTCGGTGAACCGCCGACGGAGCCAGCCACCAGCCGCGTCGAGGAGACCGAGCTTCTTCAGGTTGGGGACGATCCTCGAGAACAAGAGGACCCGGAACTCGTCGCGCTCGGGCGCCTGGGCCAGCACCTGCACCACGTCTTTGCGAGGAACCTCGAGCCGGTCCCACACCTCCTGCATGAGCATGCGGTCTCGCATGCGGACCGCGGCCTCGAAGGCGAACTCCTGCCGATCGCGCAGCTCTGGTTCCGACAGCCCGGCGTAGTGCTCCTTCAGGCTGAGCACGCCGAACGCGACGTGTCGAGCCTCGTCGGCCATGACGTAGCGGAGGATCTGCTTCAGCAAGGGTTCGGTGCTGAGCTGGTACATGAAGCCGAAGGCGGCCAGTGCCAGGCCCTCGACCATGATCTGCATGCCCAGGTACGTCATGTCCCAACGCGAGTCGGCGATGATCTCGTCGAGCAACAGGCCCAGGTGGCCGTTGACCGGGTAGTGGCCCGAGAGCTTCTCGTCGAGGTAGCGCGAGAACACCTCGACGTGGCGGGCCTCGTCCATCACCTGGGTGGCGGCGCAGTACTTGGCATCGATCCACGGCACCGTCTCGACGATCTTGGCCGTGCAGACCAGCGCCCCCTGCTCGCCGTGCATGAACTGCGAGAGCATCCAGTTCTGGCGCTCGATGCCGAAACGTACCCACTCCTCGTCGCCCCACCGCTCGAGGACGGTGCCCGACAGGTCGGCGGGCTGCCATTCGGGCTGGGTGGTGACGCTCGACATGACGAGGGACTCAGGGTCGACCGGCGTCTCCCATGGCAGGTCCGTCCGGGCGTTCCACTGCGCCTTCTTGGCCTTCTCGTACAGGGCGTCCAGCTGGGGGCGGGCCCCCTTCTGGTAGTCCCAGGTGAGCTCGGCCTCGCAGCGGTCGGCGACCCGGTGGCGCGAGCCGGGCTCGTCGCGGCCGACCAGATCGAAGGCGGCCCAGAGATCCTCGATGGCGCCGGTTGACCTGTCCTGCCTGATCTGGTGTCCCTCGTCGCGCCGCCCGGCCATGGTGCCCATGGTGCCTCACCCCCGGCCAAGCGTACGGGCGCCGCCGCGGCCGGGCAACGCGCCGGCCCGAACACGACCGAGCCCGCCACGCGGCGGTGCTGGCGGCCACCCAGCCGCGGCGGGCCCCGAGGCCGCCCCGCGGCCAACCCGGCAGCCCTGCCGGCGGGTCGCTCCCGGACCCGGGAGGGCGCCCCCAGGCCCGACGGCCGCTGCGGCCGCCGGCGCTCCGGCAAGGCCACAGCTCTTGCGAATGAGTCGCATCTAGGGCAGTCTGACGGGCATGCCAACTCGCGCCAGCCGCCTGCTCGCTGCCCGCCACGCGCTGACTCCCTCGGAGTGGACCCGGCTCGGCGGAATGGCCGCAGTCGTCGCGGGCCTCCTCGTCCTCGGGTTCGTGCTGCTCCTCGCCGCCGTGCCGCACCATTACCACCTCTCGCGCACAGAGGTGTTCGGCGTGGGCACCGGCACCCTGGCGCTCACCTTGGGGATGCGCCACGCCTTCGACGCCGACCACATCTCTGCCATCGACAACACCACCCGCAAGCTCATGGCCGAAGGAAAGCGCCCGGTGAGCGTCGGGTTCTTCTTCTCGCTCGGCCACTCGACCGTCGTGTTCACCCTGGCGGTGCTGTTGAACTTCGGGATCCGCGCCCTCGACGACCAGGTGAGGAGGAGCACCTCGACCCTGCACGCCGTGACGGGGATCGTCGGTACCTCGGTGTCGGGTACCTTCCTCTACGTCATCGCCGCCCTCAACCTCGTCATCCTGGCCTCCATCGTGCGGGCCTTTCGCGACATGCGCGCCGGCCGCTTCGACGAGGTCGAGCTCGAACGCCAGCTCCAGCAGCGCGGGCTTCTCAACCGCTTCTTCGGGCCGGTCGCGCGGCGGGTCGACGCGCCGTGGAAGATGTACCCCGTCGGACTCCTCTTCGGCCTCGGGTTCGACACCGCCACCGAGGTTGCGCTCCTCGTCCTGTCGGGCACCGCGGTGAGCAGCGGCCTGCCGTTCTGGGCCATCTTGAGCCTGCCCATCCTCTTCGCCGCAGGCATGAGCCTGTTCGACACGATGGACGGGTGCTTCATGAACTTCGCATACGGCTGGGCGTTCTCCCGCCCCATCCGCAAGCTGTACTACAACCTCGTCATCACCGGCCTCTCCGTCGCCGTCGCCTTTGTCATCGGCACGGTCGAGCTGCTCGGCCTCCTCGGCCAGGAGGCCCACCTGGGAGGTAGCTTCTGGTCGACCATGGCCAACTTCAACATCAACGCGGCCGGCTTCGTCATCGTCGGGCTCTTCGTCGCGACCTGGGCGGTAGCCCTGGCCGTGTGGCGAGTGGGGCGCATCGAGGCCCGCTGGGATGCCGCCATCCTGGCCGCCACCCCCCTGGCGACCGAGCCGGGGGCCCCGACGGCCGGTGAGCCCGTCCTCGAGCCCCCGCGGGCCTCGTCGGCTCCGGGAACAGGACGCGAGGCCCCGGTGTGACGGCTCTCCCACCCCCGGCGGGACAGCGGACGGGCATCGGCGCGTCAGGCGGCACCGGGCAACGGACCGCTCCGCCCGGGGAGGCCCCGTTGCGGATCGAGCGAAGCCCGAAACGGTTGCGGGCGCTGCTCGGCGGCCGCCTGGTCTTCGACACGTACCGCCCGGCTCTCGTCTGGGAACGCCGGCCCTCTCCCACCTACTACGTGGAGCACGAGGACGTCGTCGCCAGGCTGGAGGCGACGGGCTCGGTCGAGCACCACGGCGGCCTGGGCGACGCGACCACCTTCGACGTGCACGTGGGGGGGCGCGTGGCCCGCGGCGCCGCCCGCGTCTTCGAGCGGTCGGCCCACGAGGCACTCCGCTCGCTCGTCCGCTTCGAGTGGGACGCGCTCGACGAGTGGCTCGAAGAAGACGAGCCCGTCTACGTCCACCCGAGGAGCCCTTATGTCCGGGTCGACGTGTTGGCAAGCTCGCGCCTCGTGGTGCTCCGGCTCGACGGCCACGAGGTCGCACGCTCGGACCAGCCCCGCATCCTGTTCGAGACCGGCCTCCGGCCGAGGTACTACCTGCCGCTCGCCCACGTGCACACCGAGCTGCTCGTCCCTTCGTCGACGGTCACCAGGTGCCCCTACAAGGGGACTGCCTCGTACTGGTCCCTCGAGCTCGGTGGGCGCCGCTACGACGACTACGCCTGGTGCTACCGGTCACCCCTACCCGAGTGCGCCAAGATCGCCGGGCTCATCTGCTTCTTCGACGAGCGCATGGAGCTGTCCGTCGACGGCGGCTCCCTGCCGGGGAGCTGAGGCCCGAGCCCGCGCCCGTGCAGCGCCGGGCTGCCGGCCCGGTCAACGAGCCCGCGTGTTCTCCAGGGTGGCCGGATGCGCCAGCGCCCGGCTCCACGCCGTCGTGGCGGTGACCAATGCCCGACCCCACGAGCTGTGGTGCCTCCCCCAGCCCTTGTACGTGGCCAGGTCCGCCCGGCCCCGCCGGTGATGCGACCTGTCCTTCGAACTGAGCGTCGACCTCACCTCCCCCCTCCGGTGGCCGGAGCGGTGGTGCCCGCGGCCCGAGGTGGCACGCCCACCGGCAGTCGAGGAAGGCGCCGAGAGATCCCTTCCCTGGCTCGACGCCCCAGTGCCCGAAGCAAGCGCCGCCTGGGTCGCCAACGCGGTCGGCCCCGGAGCATCGCCGGTCGTCGCCCCCGCACCCTCGTGCAGCGTCGTCGGTGGTGGCGTCGTGGCCGGTGGTGGCGCGCCCTGTCCTTGGGCCGCGTTCGGCTGGAGCACCGGTGCCGGCGAGGCGCCCGGGCACGACATCAACCCGATCAGGTCGCCGTGAGAAGGGTCCCCCGTCTCCCCGATGCCGGTCGCCACGCCGAAGCACTCGAGGACCGAGCGCGCCACCCCGACCTGGTCCACCGGCGTCGACTGGGTCGACCCGGGCCGGTGCGAGATGACGACGGTGAAGATCCGTCCTCCGTTGGCATCGCCGAAACCGCTGGAATCGGTCGATTGGCCCTCGTCCCACGTGATGATGATCGACGCGTTGGGATCGTCCGCGTACCAGCTCGACCCGGTGAGCGCACCGACCTGCGCCCCCAGCCACGCGTCGCCGGTCGAGATCGGACAGTCGTGCACGTCGTCGCACATGTTCGGGACGATGTAGAGCAGATCCGGCGCCGTGCCGGCCTGGAGCTCCGCCGCCAGCTGGGAATAGTCCACGACCCCCGACTGGTCCGGGGTGCTGTAGAGCTGCGGGACGTGGTGCACCGCGTACAGTGACGTGTCGGTCATGCCCGAGAAGTCCTCCGCGTAGGCGCGCCAGCTGTAGCCGGCCGCAGCGAGCTCATCGCCGATCGATGAGCCCGCCTGCTCGTGTGCCGGCGGATTGCTGTCGTCGGTCACGCCGGCCACGCCGAACCACTGGGCGAGGTAGTTCCCGAGGCTCGGGTGGTCCTGCCCGTAGCTGTCGGCTGCGAAACCGCCGGACTGTGCCACGTGGTTCAGGAACGGCGCCGCCGGGTTCCCGAGCACGTCGGACTGTGCCAGGTTCTCCATCGTGATGATGGCGACGTGTGGTGGCCCCTGCGGAGCGGACGTGGCCGTCGACGACGGTGCGCCCGATGCCGGCACCACCGCCGGGCTCGTCGGCGTGGGCGGGGGCGTCGGCGCGCTCGTCGGCGGGGCCGTGGGCGCAGCTGGGCTCGAGGCCGAGGCGCCGGCGGTGGAGGCGATCCCGCCGGGCCCGAAGTCGTGGCCGAGGGCGGTAAGCGTCTGGGGGTTCTGCCCGCCCCCCAGGCTGCTCGTGCCGTAGTCCCAGAAGGTGGCTTCCACCACGTTGTGCGAAGCGATCCACGCTGCCATGTCGTTGACGAAGGTCGGGTCGTCGCCGCCCGAGACCTGCTGGCTCGCGGCGGTCACCGGCCCGCCGTTGTTGGACGGGCCCCACCCGAGGCCCCACTCGGGGAATGCCATCCGCTTGCCGTGCTGCGCCGAGAACTGGGCCAGCCAGTCCAAGCCGTACTGCTGCTGTTCCATGTTGGTGAACTCTGCCGCGGCGCCCGGGTAACTGCCCCATTCGGCGTCGTAGACGTCGAGGCCGATCCAGTCGACGTAGCTGTCACCCGGGTAGTAGGACGCGAGGTCCACACTGCCTCCCCGCGTCGGGTTCCACTCGAAGCGGAAGTTCGCACCTGGGACAGCACGCATCGTGTCGACGATCTGACGCCAGTAGGCGACGAAGTCGGCGGCACTGCCGGCGTTGACCCCCCAGGGGAACCAGTCGCCGTTGAACTCCCAACCGAGGCGGATGACCGAGCTCCCCTGTCCGCCTGCGACCAGGGCCCTGGCTGCAGCGGCGAAGTAGGGGTCGTACGCCCCGCTGGCACCGGCTGCCAACGAGCCCCCTGAGCTCGGCAGCATCGCGATGCCCCAGATCATCTGATAGCCGGACGCAGCCCAGTCAGCGATCTGCTGGGCATCGGGGTTCGAGATCGTCTGCCACGAGGTGCCGTCGAGGAAGTCCATGGCATATGCGGGCTGCTGACCGATCGACTGCCCCAATTGCTGGACGCCCGACACGTTGTCCCACCCTGCGAAGACACCAAGGGGGCCCGGCCCCGCCTCGCTCAACGACGTCGTCACCGTGACCGCCGCGGCGACGATCAGCGCGCACGCCGTCACCACCGACAGCAGGGTCCGGCGGTGCAGGCGGTGGCGCAGGCCCTCGTTCCCAGGCGATCCCTTCGATCCCGTAGCGCGCGGCATGCGTGGGGCACGTCGGTCCTGACGGTGGTGACTGAGCACGTTCGCCGGTCTCCTTCGTGTGATCGGTCGTCGTCACGAAAGCCATCGATCGCCACCGGCGCGGTCCACGAGTCGTGCCGCGCGCGTGATCCACACGCATGCGGTCTGCGCGACGTCGCACAGCCGACCGCATCCGAGTGATGATCACACTCCGCCCGCGCGAGACCCTAGAGGGTCACGAGCATCCCGTCAAAGATTTGGCGCCGAGGTGGGCTCAAGAGCATGCGTCGCGTTCAAGCAACGCGCCCGCGAGCCGCGCCAGGCTCTCCGCGCGCACGCCCGCATGCAGGGCCCATTCCCGCGCACCGCCGTGGCGCGCCTGCAAACCATCGAGGAAATGCCGCATGGTTGCAGCATCGACGCGAAAACGCGACGCGGGGATCTCGCCGATCCTCGGGCCGTGCACCGGGTCGCGCCGCAGGCGCGACAGGATCAGGTCCATGCGCGTGCGCGTGAGCACGTAGTCGTCGACGATCACCTCGTGCTGCACCCCGACGATGTCGAGCACGAGCGCCGCCAGGACCCCTGTTCGGTCCTTGCCGGCCGTGCAGTGGAACACGAGCGGAAGGCAGTCTTCGTCGGCCACCATCTCGATGGCCTCGACGAGCGGCCCGCGCCCGACCTCGAGGTACCAGAGGTAACGCGCGGCGGTGTCGTCGCCCTCAGGCTCGGGCGCCCCCCGGGTGTCGTCGCCCTCCTCCGGCAAGACCGGTGCATGCAGGTACGTCACCGAGCGCGTACCCAGTGGCCCGCGCCCCGTCCGCTCGACCTCGGTGGCCGTCCGAAGGTCGATCACCGCCGCCAGCCCGAGGTCCTGGAGGACGTCGAGATCGTCGTCGGTCAGCTCGTGGAGGGTGTCACTGCGGAACAGCCGACCCCATCGGGTGACCCGGCCGTCGACGGTCGGGTAGCCACCGAGGTCACGGAAGTTGCAGGCGCCGACGAGAGGAAGGAGCCGGTCGCGGTTCGCCACAGGCTCATCTTGTCCGACGCGGCAGCCGTCTGCGGTGCGGCCGGCGGGCCCGCACGTCCGCCCAGGGTCATCCGCCCCGGGCGCGTCGTCGGCACCCGGACCCCGCGATGGCGCCATGGTGCCCCGGGACCCTGCCGTCAGGCGACGACCCCCGGCGGTAGCCGGGGGTCGTCCCATGGTCCCCCCGATCCCGGCCGTCAGCCCGGCGCCAGGCGCCGGAGCCAGTCCGGGGTGCGGGTGGGGCGGCCGGTGGGACCGACCACCGCGTGGCGGGTCGAGGCGGACGCGCACGGCTCGCCGTCCACGGCCAGCAGGTAGTCCATGCGGAAGCTGGCCGCGCGCACCTCGCCCAGGACCGCGCCCACCCGTGCCAGGTCGTCGAAGCGGAGGGGACGCAGGTAGCGGATGGCCAGCTCGGCAACCGGGAAGTCCAGCCCCGCTGCGCGGACATCGGTGTAGGGGTGCCCGAGGGAGCGGAGGTACTCGACCCTGGCCACCTCGAGGTAGACGAGGTACGAGGCGTGGTGGGCGACCCCCATGGCGTCGGTGTCGGCGAAGCGCACCCGGACCTCGGTCACGAACGGGTACGACGACAGGTCGGCGAGTGGCCTGCCCTCACCCTCCCTCACCGGGCCTCCCTGCGAGGAGGTGGCTCCCTCAACGCCGGACGGCCACGACCAGGGTGTCGATCGCCCGGCGGGGACCCTCGGGCGTGTCGACGCTGCGGTAGACGTGCTCGGCCCTGGCCACCTCGAGCTGGCCCGCCCATGCCGCCGCTTCGCCCGGCTCGTAGAGGACCGAGGGGTCCTGTGGCCCGCCCACGCCGCCGGCCAGGTTGGCCCGGGCATGACCGACCAGCAGGAGGGCGCCGCCCGGGACCAGCGCGGTCGCGGCGCGGCCGACGACGGCAGCCATGTCGCCTGCGGGGAGCTGCAGGTAGGACAGGAGGACGAGCTCGAAGTTCTCCGGCAGGGGCTGCCAGGCGAGGACGTCGTCGCACAACCAGTCGACGGCCACGCCCGCCGCCTCGGCCAGCCGGCGGGCCTTGCCGATGGCGACCGCCGAGAAGTCGATGGCGGTGACCCGCCACCCCCGGGTGGCCAGCCAGATCGCGTTGCGCCCCTCGCCGCAGGCCACGTCGAGCGCACGGCCTGGTGGGAGCGGTCCCGCCACCTCGGCCACGAAGACGTTGGGCTCGGCCGACCACACGAGCTCGCGGGACGCGTAGCGCTCGTCCCACTGGTGTCTGTCCACCGAAACCCTCCCCGCTCCTTCGATCCCTCGCCGATCGCTCGCGGACTGCGCCGCCGCCGCTCAGGCGAGCTTCATGAACATCCGCTCGACAGCCTGGAGCGGGTACCCGTTCGCAGCGGCCTCCTCGGGATGGTCGAGGCAGTACGTGAGGCCTGCTGCGACCAGCCTGAACCCAGCCTGCTCGAGCGCCTTGGAGGCCGCGGAGAGCTGGGAGATCACGTCGCGGCACTCGCGACCCTCCGCCAGCATGCGCTCGACCCCTTGGACCTGGCCGGCGACCCGGCGCAGTCGCTTGCGCACCTCGTCGACGACCTCGGCGGGGAGCTCCATCGTTGCCTCCTGTCCGTTCTCGTCCCGGATCATGGCACGGCCGTGGTCCGGCGCCTGCCCCGGCATGGCAGGACCCGCCCAGCCGGGCACGGCCCTACCCTGCCGGGCAGGGAACCACGGCCCGTCAGCGGACGCGCCACCGCGCCGCGCTCCCTTGCCGGCGTCTGAAACCCATACCGGGTACTGTATAGGTCTCCAACTCTCGACCCCGGCGCGGAGGGACACGCCGTGGCGCAGGGCGTGCAGATGGGTCCTCACGCCCTCGACCCCGCGCGCGGAGGGACAGGCCAGGAGGGAGGAGGGGGCGCATCACGTCGAGCAGCGGGGCGCGCGGCGTAGGATGCGCAGTCCGATGGAAGGCTACAGCGTGGGCGAGGCGGCGGCGGTCCTCGGCGTGAGCCCCGACACCGTCCGGCGATGGGTCGACGGGGGCCAGCTGGCAGCAGCGCGCACGCCGGGCGGCAGGCGCCGGATCGACGGCGTCGACCTGGCACGCTTCGCCCAGTCCCTGTACCCGGGCCCCGACCCCCACCACGCCCGCAGAGAGTCGGCCCGCAACCGGTTCCCCGGCATCGTCACCAACATCGTGAAGGACACGGTGATGGCCCAGGTGGAGCTGCAGTCGGGGCCCTTCCGGATCGTGGCGCTGGTGAGCAGGGCGGCCGTCGACGACATGGGCCTCCGGACGGGCGTGATGGTCGACGCCGTCGTGAAGGCGACCAACGTCCTCATCGAGTCGCCCGGGCGCTGAGGGCCCTGGCGAGGCGCACGGCCCGGGGCCCGGGATCCTCACGGCCCGCCTGTTGCCACGATTGCTGGTCCGGCGACGTGGCGCACCAGGTGACTGGGCCGGGATCCTCACGGCCCCTCCCGCTGCCAGCTCGTCCCTCCGGCCGACTCGAGCTCGGCCGGCCCCGCCGGCCCCCGCACGCGGGCTGCCGGCCCCAGCCGGCCGACTGCCAGCGCCGTGCCGGCTCGCGGCGTGGGCGCGGGCGCGGCCGGCCACACCATGACGGCGTCGGCCGGGATCGCAATCCGACAGGTGTCGCCCGGCGCGAGCCGGGCCGGCTCATCGAGGCGCGCGTGCAGCTCGACCGCGGACCCGAGGCGCACTTCGAGCGCTGCCACCGCCCCGAGGTCGGCCACGTCGGTGACCGTCGCCACGTACGGGCCGGCGCCCACGCCGACCCGCTCGGTCCGGATGCCCCAGACCACCTCGGTCCCTGGGGCCATCCCTTCGGTGGCGGCCACCACCCTGACGTCGCCGGACTCGACTTCGCCGGGAGCCCGGACGAGCCCCCGGACCAGGTTGCGGACGCCAAGGAGGGCTGCCACCTCTGGGGAGGCAGGCCGGCCGAACACCTCCTGGCGGGGCCCGGCCTGGAGCACCTGGCCACCGACCAGCACGATCACCTCGTCAGCGAGGAACGCAGCCTCCTCGGGGTCGTGGGTGACGAGCACCGTCGAGAGCCCGGCCTCGCGCTGGAGCCGCCGGAGCTCGGTCCGCAACTGGTGGCGCACGGCCGTGTCGAGGGCGGAGAAGGGCTCGTCGAGGAGGACGAGGTCCGGCCGGCGCGCCAGAGCCTGGGCGAGCGCCACCCGCTGGCGCTGCCCGCCCGACAGCTCGGCCGGCAGCCGACGGGCCAGGTCGCCGAGGGCGAGCCGCTCGAGCCAGTAGGCGGCGATCGCGGGCTCGGCGCCCGCGCCGAGGCAGACCTGCTCCCACACGGTGAGGTGCGGCGGCAACCCGTAGCCCTGGGGGACGTAGCCGAGCCGCCGCCCCTCCGCCGGCACGCTCCCCACCGACCGGCCGCCGTAGGTGACCGCCCCGGCATCGGGGCCGAGGAGGCCGGCCAGGGCACGCAGGGTCACCGTCTTGCCCGAACCCGATGGGCCCAGGACCGCCAGGCGCGCGGTACGCGCCTCGTAGGCCACCTGGAGATGGAAGGTGCCGACCACCACGTCGAGGTCGCACCCCACCGGGGTGGGACTGCCCGGGCCGGGCGCCACGGGCACCGGCAGCCCCAACGGCGCGCGACGCCGCCGGGGGAGGCGACGCCGGCCGAGTGCCGCCACGGCGGCCGCCACCGCGAGGGCGATGGCGGTGGGCGCCTGGGTCGCCGGCACACCCGTGCTCGAGAACTGCACGAAGGTGAGGACCGGCAGGGTGAAGGGGTGGTAGGCGAGGATGACCGTCGCGCCGTACTCCCCGAACGCCCGGAGCCACGACAGCACGAGGCCGGCTCGGATCCCCGGGGCGGCGATCGGCAGGCTCACCCGCCAGAACCGCGCCAGCTCGCGGTGGCCGAGCGTGGCGGCGTGGTCCGTCACCGACGGGTCGATCGAGGCGAACGCTGCGCGGGCGGTGACCACGAGGAACGGCGAGGCCACGAACGTCTGGGCCAGCACGACGCCGGCCATGGTGTCCGTCAGTCGGCCGCCGAGCGCCTGGCCGATGGCGCTGTAGGGACCGACGAGCTCGATCAGCAGGAGGCCGCCCATGAGGGGCGGCATCGCCAGGGGCAGCTGCACCAGGACGCCCACCACGGTCGCCACCCGGCTTTTCGAACGGGCGAGCACGTAGGCCAGCGGCACACCGAGCAGCCCGACGAGGCCCGCCGACACGGTGGCGGTCACCACCGACACGTAGAGCGCCCCGGCCAGGCCGGGCTGGCCGAAGCCCGCGCCGTGTGACGTGGCCAGCCGGACGAGGAAGGCCACGACCGGTACGAGGAGGTAGAGGGCGAGGAGGCCCCCGAGCCACGGGAGCGGCGCGACGGCGCCGCGTCTCACCGGGCAGTCGGGAGCCCGAGCGCCCGCCTGAGATCGGCCGGCACCCCTCGGGGCTGGCTCACCTGCACGGGGTGGACGGGCGGGAAGCCGTAGCGGCGCAGGATCGAACGGGCATGGGAGCCGGTCAGGTAGGCGACGAACGCCCTCGCTGCGTCAGGGTGGGGCGCACGCTGGAGGATGGTGACGGTGAACCGGGCGCTCAGGTGCACCCCGCTCAGGGGCACGGTGGGGATGCCCGCGGCCGCTGCCTCGCCGGCGTAGAAGAAGCCGGCGTCGAGCTGGCCCGCCTGGAGCCGCCCGACGAGGGTCTCTTCGGGGAACACCCCCGCGGTGCCCGTCGCCAGCCGGGCAAGGGCGGGGTCGTGGCGCCGCTCGGCGGTCTGGCGCAACGCGGTCACCGTCAGGACCCCCTTGGGGTCGATGGCCGGGTCGGTCCGCCCGAGGAGGAACCCAGGCTCGCCGACGACGCGGTACCACGGCTCGGAACGGAGCCGGGCGGCGAAGCGGCTGTGCGGGTCGTACCCGAGCACGAGGGGCGAGGTGGCAAACGTCGCGTACCACGTGACCCAGTTGCCGTTGGACGGCCCGCGCAGGGAGTCGTCGACGGCGGCGCTCGCGCTCACGAGCACGTCACCCTGCCGGGCGCCGCTCTTGATCTCGCTCGCCAGGGCCTGGGAGCCGGCAGCGAAGCCGTCGAAGGTGTCGCCCGTGGCCTTGTCGAACCGAGGCCCGAGCGCGTGCTCCATCACGTCGACGAGCGAACCGGCATAGAGGACCTCGACGGGCGTGTGGCTCGGCGCGGGTGCCCGGACGGTCGCCACCGTTCCGGCCGCCCCGCCCCGTCGAGCCGCGCCCCACGACCAGGCGCCGCCGGGAACGGCAATGGCAGCCGCGAGCCCCGTGGCGAGGCCGGCGACGAGCGTCGCGGTGCGGGCCAGGGGCAGGGGGCGTCGAGGACGGCAGCGAGGCATGGGACAGAGCGTAGCTCGCGCATGCAATGGCGAACCAAATCCATCCTCGCGGCTACCTGTTATCGATCGACATGTCCTTGCATCGTCCGGATTGGGTGAGAGCGGGCGGATCGAGTCAGCGGGCCGATCGAGCGGGAGCGGCCGGACCTCGTTGTGAGCGGGCGGATCGAGCCAGCGGGCCGATCGAGCGGGAGCGGCCGGGCCGAGAGGAACCGGGCCGGGGAGGGCCCGCCCAGGCCACGGGTGGCCGGGGTCAGAACCCGAGGAGGGGGTCGAGGCCGACGGTGAGGCCCGGGCGGCTGCCGACCTCGCGGACGGCCATGAGGACGCCGGGCATGAACGAACCGCGGTCGTAGGAGTCGTGCCGGACGCTCAGGCTCTGCCCCCTCGCACCGAAGATGACCTCCTGGTGAGCCACGAGCCCCCTCAGGCGGACCGAGTGGACGCGGATGCCCCCCGGGCCGAGGCCACCGCGGGTGCCCTCGAGCGTGTGGAGCTCCGTGGGGTCGGGCGGCACCTCGCCCGCTCCTGCCGCCCGCCGGGCAGCCGCCATGCGGCGGGCGGTGTCGAGCGCCGTGCCCGAGGGCGCGTCGCGCTTTGCGTCGTGGTGGAGCTCGATGACCTCGATGCCGTCCATGAACGGCGCCGCGAGCTCGCACAGGCGCATCAGCAGGACAGCGCCGATGGCGAAGTTGGCGGCGATGACGGCGTTGGCCGGCGACTCGGCGAACAGACGTGCCGCAGTCGCCAGGTCGTGCTCGCCGAGCCCCGTCGTGCCCACCACCGCGTGGACCCCATGGCCCGCGTACCACGGCAGGTTGGCCCGGACCGCCTCGGCCACGGTGAAGTCCACCACCACCTCGGCCCGGTTCCCCTCGAGCGCCTCGGCGCTCGCGGCCACCTCGAGGGAGGGGATGCCCTCGCCGTCGACCACCTGCCGGAGGTCGGCGCCGGCGAGGCGAGGGTCGACGGCCGCCACGAGCTCCATGTCGGCGGCGCCCGCCACGGCGCGGCAGACCTCGCTGCCCATGCGGCCGCCGGCGCCCATCACGCCCACACGGATCACGCCCCACCCTACCAACGTGCCCCGTGGCCGCTCGAGGCCGACCGGGTGCCGACTCGGTGCCCGATGCAGCGGCACGACCGAGCCCCGTGCGCCGTCAGTGCAGCGGCGACCCGAGCCGCCGGGGCCGGCGAGCGAGCCGGCGGCGGCCGATGAGCACCCCCGCAACGACGAGGCCGACCAGCCCGGCGGCGCTCGCCGCCAGCCCCTCGGTGAGGCGCGGGGCGCGGTAGGTGAAGGTGACCGTCCACGTGCCCGGCGGGAGGTGCACCGACTGGACCAACCCGTCGGCGGTGACGTCGAGGGCTCGGGCCGGCCCACCGCGGGCGGGCACGGCCTTGGCGCGCCAGCCGGGCTGGAACGCCTCGCTCCGCACGAGGGTCCCCCCTGCCGGCACCACCACTCGGTCCACCTCCGTGCCGTCCGGCGCGCTGGCCACCCGCGTGGCCCGCGCCCCCCGGGGGGAGCGGGCCACCCACACCGGGGGCCGCACCGAGGTTGCCGTAAAGCGCGCGTACGCGTCCCAGAACCCGCCGAAGCGCCACGCCGAGGTCACGCCCAGCGCGTCCTGGAGCTGGCCGACCATGACGAAGCGGTCCCCTGAGGCGGTGGCCACCGACGTCCGGTCCGACACCTGCAGGCCCAGCGCGTGCACGACGATGCCGGCCGCACGGTGCGCGCGGCCGAGGTGGACCGACCAGCGACCGGGCCCGACCTTCACGACCTGCTCGGGCACCGAGGCGACCGCGCCCCGGGGGCTCACGAGGTCCACCGTCACCGGCGTGCCCTGACGCACCTGGTGCCCGGTGCCGAGGGCCGGCACCTGGGCGCCGGCAGTGGCGCCGGCGGTGGCTCCCCCGGTCACGACCGATACGTCGGCCACGTCGAGCACCTGGCCGAAGTAGAAGGTCCGGGCGCTCGGCCTGCCCGGCCGAGGGGCGCCCGGGCAGGCCGTCGCCACGAGGTCCGCCGGTACGCCGTCGACCGTGGGGGCCTGGCTCGCCCGCGCCACAGCTGGTGGCAGGGCCTCGGGGGCGAGGAACTGGGGCAGCGTCACCAGCGTGGCCAGCCGGAGGGGGTCGAAGACCCCCTTGGCCAGGGCGCACGGGTCGAGGCTGTCGAGCGTCCTCGTACCGGTCGGGGTCTGGTAGGGCAGGTAGGTCAGGGACCCGTAGCCCTGCACGCTCGGCACGGTGGTGAAGGCGTTGAGGTCTGGCTGGCCGATGGCGCTCAGCGTCTCGATCCTCGATGCCGTGGAGTCGTAGATGGCAAAGCGCCCCGAGCTGCCGAGCACCGCGGTGGCAGCAGCACGGGTTGGCTCGGCGGTGACGTTGCGGCCCGGGGTGAGCCCAGTCGACGAGGACAACCAGAACAGTGACAGGTCCGCCACGACGAGCACACCGAGCAGCCGGCCGACGACGGGCAGAGGTAGCGCCCGGCGGCCGGTGGCCGCACCTGGCGCTCCCCCCCCGGCCGAGGGCGCACCTGGAGCCCGGGCCTCGGCGAGGGCCACCTTCGAGGACCGGGCCCCCGCGAGGGCGACCGCGGTGACGACACCTGCGGCCAGCACCAGCTGGGCTGTGAACCAGGGCGTGAGGTAGCGCCCCAGCGAGGCACCCACGGCGTCGGCGCCGAACGCCCGCTCGAGGGCCGCCGGAGCGGCGAGGCCCACCGCGCACAGGCACGCGGCGGCCAGGGCGGGGGACGCGTCCACCCACCGGCCCCACGACCGCTCGGCTCGCGCCGCTGCCCCGAGCACCCGGTCGAGCCAGAACCCGAGCAGCATGGCCAACGCGAAGTCGAGGATCCCGAGGTTGCGGCTCTGCAGACGGAGCTTGCCGAAGAACGGCAGGTGCCAGAACAGCCGGCCGACGGGCGTGAAGCCCCCGAAGGCCATGAGCAGCCCGAGGACGGCCAGGAACAGCCACATTGCCCACTCGGCTGCCGACGGGTCGCGCCGGCGGCCGACCGAGCGGACGAGGAGGGCGACGAAGGCGACCAGGGGCAGGAGCCCCACGTAGCCGGTCACCTCGGGCAGGTTGTAGGAGAGGAACCAGGTCGGCTGGTGCAGCACCCCGTCACCGCCGAACACGTCGGGCATGAGCAGGAGCACCGACCACGACGGGTGGAGCGACCCGGCCGCGAAGTAGGCGTAGCTCTCGCTTGCCCGCTGGCTGGCGGTGATGAAGCTCCAGCCCGGCAGGAGCTGCACGGCGCCGAGCAGGGCCGCCCAGGCCACGGCGACGGCCGCGTGCACGAAGAACCGGGCCCGGCGCCCCACGCCGACCGTCGCACCGGCGTAGGGGCGCAGCGCCAGCCACAGGGTCACCACCAGCCCGACCACCTCGGCCTCGGCCATCCCCCTCGGTTCGCCCGAGAGCAGGATGAGCCCGAGGACCACAGCCAGGAGCACGGTGGAGCCCAACGTGGTCGGGCGCGCCCAGCCTGGCCCGGTGCCGAGCGCCGACCAGGCCAGGCGCAGCAGCGCCAGCACCAGCAGCGGCACGAGGCTCATGCCCTGGACGATCGGAAGGTGGACCATCTGGCCGGCCATGGCGCCGCCGAAGCCGTAGGTGAGGGCGGCGAGCAGGGCAGCCAGGGGGCGGAGGCCGAGCTGGCGGCCCAGCGCATAGGCGCCCAGCCCGCCGGCCCAGTAGGCGAGGAGGAGGTTCGCCACCCATGCCGCCATCGCCGGCAGCACGACGAACAGGAAGGTGCCCGGGTACAGCGCGCCGGCGTTCATCCCGCCGAGCAGCGGGGAGCCCGACCAGATGTAGGGGTTCCACAGCGGCAGGTGGCCCGATCGCAACTGGGCTCCCGACAACGCCCGGAGGGGGAAGTTCTGGATGAGGTTGTCGCCGGACAGCGCGGGGTACCCGAGGGCGGCGGGCACGACGAAGACCACGAGCGGCAGCCCCACGAGCACGGCGACTGCCGCGCCGTCGGGAGCGGCGAGCCAGCGCCGCAGGGCGGCCCACGACGGGATGCCGGCAAAGGGCGCCGGCCCCGAGGCCGCACCCGGGGGTGCGACGGTGGGGCGGCGCGCCGAGGGGCCCGGCGGGCTGGGGCCTGACACGGAGGGCGAAGCTACCGCCGCAGGACGCAGACCGCCTGCACGGCCCGCCCGCCGAGGCCCGGTGCCGGTGCGCGAGACTCGGCGGGAACGGGAGCTCGGCGTGACCGGGCTGAGAGGGCACCTGGCTGGTGCCGACCGTAGGACCTGATCCGGGTAATGCCGGCGAAGGGAGGAGACAAATGAGCGTCATCGACGTGGGACACCGCGTGCAGCCAGCGCCGCACGGCGGCTCCGGCACCGGCGGAGCGCCGGCCGTGGGGCGCCGCAAGGTGTACGTCGAGGGGTCGACGCCCGGTGTGCGGGTGCCCTTCAGCGAGGTCGTGCCCGTGCAGGCGGGAGGCACCGAGGGCCAGGCCGAGGCGCCGGTCCGCCTCTACGACACCTCGGGCCCCGGGTCCGACCCGGAGGTGGGCCTGCCGCCGCTGCGCCAGCCCTGGATCCTCGGACGCGGCGACGTCCGCCAGTACGAGGGACGTCTGGCCGGCCCCCGCGACGATGGGCGCGCCGTCGCGCGTGGGGGCACGGCACCGGCCCCCTTCCCGGGAGCCCGGCGCCCGCCGCTGCGAGCCGCAGGCGCCGACCCGGTCACCCAGCTCCACTACGCGCGGCAGGGGCAGATCACGCCCGAGATGGAATTCGCGGCCCTGCGCGAGGGCGTCGCGGCCGAGCTGGTGCGCGAGGAGGTGGCGGCCGGGCGGGCCATCATCCCGGCCAACGTCAACCATCCCGAGTCCGAGCCCATGGTGATCGGGCGCCGGTTCCTCGTGAAGGTGAACGCGAACATCGGCAATTCCTCGGTGACCTCGTCGGTAGCCGAGGAGGTCGAGAAGCTCACCTGGGCGACGCGGTGGGGTGCCGACACGGTGATGGACCTCTCGACCGGTGCGGGCATTCACACCACGCGAGAGTGGATCCTGCGCAATTCGCCGGTGCCCATCGGCACGGTCCCCATCTACCAGGCCTTGGAGAAGGTCGACGGCCAGGCGGCCGAGCTCACCTGGGAGGTCTACCGCGACACGGTGATCGAGCAGGCCGAGCAAGGGGTCGACTACATGACCGTCCACGCCGGCGTGCTGCTGCGCTACGTGCCGCTGACCGTGCGACGAGTGACCGGGATCGTGAGCCGCGGCGGGTCGATCATGGCAGCCTGGTGCCTGGCGCACCACCGGGAGAACTTCCTCTACACGAACTTCCGCGAGCTATGCGAGATCCTCGCCGCGTACGACGTCGCCTTCTCCCTGGGCGACGGCCTCCGCCCCGGATCGGTGGCCGACGCCAACGACGAAGCCCAGTTCGCCGAGCTGCGAACGTTGGGCGAGCTCACCACGGTCGCCTGGGAACACGGGGTCCAGGTCATGATCGAGGGGCCCGGCCACGTGCCGCTGGACAAGATCCCCGAGAACGTGGCGCTCCAGCAGGAGGTCTGCCACGGGGCTCCCTTCTACACCCTCGGCCCGCTCACCACCGACGTGGCCCCCGGCTACGACCACATCACCTCGGCCATCGGCGCGGCGGTGATCGGCATGCACGGCACCGCCATGCTCTGCTACGTCACCCCCAAGGAGCACCTGGGCCTCCCCGATCGCGAGGACGTGAAGGCGGGCATGATCGCCTACAAGATCGCCGCACACGCCGCCGACCTCGCCAAGGGCCACCCCGGCGCGCGCGCCTGGGACGATGCGCTCTCGAGGGCGCGCTTCGAGTTCCGCTGGGAGGACCAGTTCAACCTGTCGCTCGATCCCGCCACCGCCCGGTCGTTCCACGACGAGACGCTCCCGGCCGAGCCGGCGAAGACCGCGCACTTCTGCTCGATGTGCGGGCCCAAGTTCTGCTCGATGCGCATCAGCCACGACCTGCGGGCGGCATCTGCACCCGGCGGGGCACCCACGTCGGGCGCCGAGCCCGGCGAGGCCGGCACGACCGAGGCGGACGACCTCGTCGAGGCGGGCATGCGGGCCAAGGCCGAGGAGTTCCGGCAGGGAGGCTCGCGCCTGTACGTGGAGCCGCGCACCCCGGCGTGAGGCGGCGGCACGGCGCGGCCGGCCCCCGGGTGCGACGCGGCGGGGGCGGCGGCACGGCGGGGGGCGACGCGGCCGGCCCCGGAGTGCGACGCGGCGCGGGCGGCGGCACGGCTGGGGGCGGCGCGGCGCGCGGCGCGGGACCCCTCCGGCACCGGTGACCGCTGTGGCGTACGTGGCCGTGGTCGGGCCCGGTGACCACGCCACCGAGCCCGAGCTCTCCGACGCCCGCGCCGTCGGGCGGCTGCTCGCCCGGCGCCGCGCCGTCGTGGTGTGCGGCGGGCTCGGTGGCGTCATGGCGGCAGCGGCTCAAGGCGCCCACCAGGAAGGGGGCGTCGTGGTCGGGCTGCTACCCGGCACCGACCGGTCCGAGGGGAACGAGCACCTCAGCGTGGCCGTGGCCACTGGGCTGGGCGAGCTGCGCAACGGCGTGATCGTCCGCAGCGCCGATGCCGTGGTGGCGGTGGGCGGCAGCTGGGGGACCCTGAGCGAGGTGGCGCTGGCCGTGCGCACCGGCGTACCCGTCGTGGCCCTGCGCGGCTGGACCGTCCTCGACGCCGAAGGGAGGCCCCTCCCCCTGGCGACGGCCCGCTCTCCCGAAGAGGCAGTCGAGGCGGTACTCGCCATGGCCGCCGGGGGGGCCGGGGGGGCCGCCGGGGCCGCCGGGGACGCCGGGGCCGCCGGGGCCGCCGGGCAGGGTGCCGCCGGTGCCGCCGGGGACGCCGGGCAGGGTGCCGGCGAGCAGAGTGCCGGCGGTGCCGCGGGTGCCGTCCGGCAGGATGCCGTCGAGCAGGGTGCCGGCGAGCCGGAGCGACCACGCGCACCCGGCTGGGCCTGAGGGCCGCCGGATGGGCCCGCGCCGCCGGCCCGGGAACCTCATCCCGGATGCGTGCCGGTCAGCCCGAGACCCGCCACGTCGAAGTCGCCGGGGTCGAAGGGGCCGACCGCGGCCAGCGTCCTCGGCGCGTCGCGCAGCGCGACGGCGGCCTGGCGCACCTCGTCTGCTTGGACCCCTTCGATCCTCGCCACGAGCTGGTCGACGGTCAGCACCTCACCGTGCAGCAGCAGCGACGAGCCGATCCTGCTCATGCGCGCGCCGGAGTCCTCGCACGACAGCAGCAGGTCCGCGCGCAGGTTCCCCTTGGCGATCCCGAGCTCCTGCTCGGTGACGCCTTCGTCGGCCAGCAGCTCCAGCTCCGCCGCGATGAGGCGCAGAACCTCGCCGGCATGCTCGGGCGCCGTGCCCACGCCGACGGCGAGCGATCCCGCGTCGTGGTAGCCGGTGCGCTCCGACCACACCGAGTACGCCAGGCCGCGCTGCTCGCGGATCTTCTGGAACAGCCTGCTCGACAAGCCGCCGCCGAGCACGTGGTTCAGCACCGCGAAGGCCCACCTGCGCTCGTCGAAGCGCGACACGCAGCGGGCGCCGTAGACGAGGTGTGCCTGCTCGGTGGGGCGCCGCACCACCACGATCGGGCACGGCGGCTCGGTGGGCGCTTGGCGTGCCGGGGCCCGGCCGCCCGGCGTGCCGGCGAAGCGGCGCTCGATCGCCTCGGCGAGCTCCTCGTGGCCGCACTGGCCCGCTGCTGACACGACCATGTTCGCCGGGCGGTAGTGCTGCTCGAAGAAGGCCCGGATGTCATCGGCTGACGTCGAGCGCACCGTCGCCGGCGTGCCGAGCGTGTCGCGCCCGAGCGGGTGCGAAGGGAACAGCGCCGCCTGCCACCGCTCGCCGGCGAGGTCGGCGGGCTCGTCGGCGTGCATGGCGATCTCGTCGAGGATGACCGTCCGCTCGGCGTCGACGTCGCCGGGGCGCAACGCCGGGCTCCACATGATGTCGCTCAGGATGTCGAGGCCGAGGTCGGCGTGCTCGGCGAGGAGGCGGACGTAGAACGCCGTGTACTCCTTGGTGGTGTAGGCGTTGCAGTCGCCTCCCACCTCGTCGAGCCGCTCGGCGATGGCCGCCGCCGAGCGGGTGCGCGTGCCCTTGAACAGCAGGTGCTCGAGGAAGTGCGACGAACCCGCCTGGTCGTCCGACTCGTCGCGGGACCCCGTGCCGACCCAGAACCCGACCGCTACCGACCGCACGTCGGGCATGGTCTCGGTCACGAGGCGAACGCCACACGGCAGCGCGCTCGTCTGGATCGACGAGCCGGCGACAGCTGCGGTCAACGGCGACGCGAGCGCGGCCGTGACCGTCGCCGGCCACCCTCCTCGGTCCGGACGCCGCCGGCAGGCACCGCCGGCCCGAGATCGCCGAGCTCGGCGGCGAGCTCCGCCTCGAAGGCGTCCTCGAAGGAGAGCACGGGAGGGCCTTCACCGCCGTTCGCCCGTCCCCCCCCGACGCCCGCGCCGGCACGGGGCTCGGCACCGCCCACCGTGTCGTCCGCTCCTTCGCCGGTGCCCGCGAGCGACAGCGACACCTTGCCCTGGGGGTCGATGTCGTCGACGCGCACGTCGACCGACTGGCCGAGGACGAGGACGTCCTCCACCTGGCTCACGCGCTTGCCGCCGGCCAAAGGAGACAGCTTCGAGATGTGCAGCAGCCCGTCGCGCCCGGGCAGCACGCTCACGAAGGCACCGAACTTGGTCAGGTTGACCACCTTTCCCGAGTAGACGGCACCGATCTCGGCGGTCGGCGGCTCGAGGATGAGCGAGATCCTGCGCCGCGCCTCCTCGACGGCGTTGCCGTCCCTGGCACCGATCGTGACGGTGCCCACGATGCCGTTGTCCTCCACGGTGATGTCGGCGCCCGTCTCCTGCTGGAGGGTGTTGATGACCTTGCCCTTGGGCCCGATGACCTCCCCGATCTTGTCGATCGGGATCTCCATCGACACGATCTTCGGTGCGCCGGCAGCCACCTCGGGCCGCGGCTCGGCGATGGCGGCACGCATGACGGCCAGGATCTGGAGGCGAGCCTCCTTGGCCTGGTGCAGCGCCTTGCTCAGCACCTCCGCCGGCAGCCCGTCGATCTTGGTGTCGAGCTGGAGAGCGGTGACGGCGTCGGCCGTGCCCGCCACCTTGAAATCCATGTCGCCGAACGCGTCCTCGGCGCCCAGGATGTCGGTGAGCGTGACGTACGCGCCGTCCTCGTGCACGAGGCCCATGGCGATGCCGGCCACCGGCGCCTTGATGGGCACGCCCGCGGCCATGAGCGACAGCGTCGACGCGCACACCGAGGCCATCGAGGTCGACCCGTTGGATGCGGTCACGTCCGAGACCACCCGCAGCGTGTAGGGGAAGTCTTCCTGACTCGGGATCACCGGCAGCAGCGCACGCTCGGCCAGCAGGCCGTGGCCGATCTCGCGCCGGCGCGGCCCGCGCATGAAGCCCGTCTCCCCGGTCGAGTAGGGCGGGAAGTTGTAGTGGTGCATGTAGCGCTTGGACTCGTCGGGGCTGATGGTGTCGAGGAGCTGGTTCATGCGGGGCATGCCCAAGGTGGTGACGTTGACCACCTGGGTCTCGCCGCGCTGGAACAGCGCCGAGCCGTGCGCCGTCGGGAACAGGTCGATCTCGGCGGAGAGCGGGCGGATGTCGGCGACGCCGCGTCCATCCACGCGCACTCCCTCTTCGACGATCCGCTTGCGAACGAGCTGCTTGGTGAGAGCCCGCACCGCGGCCTTGATCTCACCCTCTCGCCCGGGGAATTCCTCGGCGAGCTCCCCGAGCACGTGCGCCGCCGCCGCGTCGAGGGCGGCGTTGCGCTCTGCCTTGGCGGTCAGGGTGTTCGCCCTCGACACGGCCTCGGCGCCCACGGCCACCACCCGCTCGTAGACGTCGTTGCCGTAGTCGGCGAACGTCGAGAACTCGATCGGCTGGATGGGGCCCCGCCGGGCGACCACGGCCGCCACCAGCTCGCGCTGGAGGTTGATCGACTCGCGGATCCAGGTCTTGGCGGCCTCCAGGCCCTCGGTCAGGACCTCCTCGGTGACCTTGGGCGCGCCCTGCTCGTAGTACTGCCACGACCGCTCGGTGCCACCGGCCTCGACCATCATGATGGCGACCTCGGCGTCATCGGCCTCGCCGAGGGCCCGGCCGGCCACCACGAGCTCGAACGTCGACTCGTCACCCTCCTGGTAGGTGGGGTGCGGCACCCAGGTGCCGTCGGTGGCATAGGCGATGCGCACGGCGCCGATCGGGCCCTCGAAGGGGATGCCCGAGATCATGAGGGCGGCCGACGCGGCGTTGATCGCCAGCACGTCGTGGGGGTTCTCCTGGTCGGCGCCGAACACGGTGCCCACCACGTGGACCTCGTTTCGGAACCCCTTGGGGAATGAGGGCCGCAGCGGCCGGTCGATGAGCCGGCAGGTCAAGATGGCCTGGTCGGATGCCCGGCCCTCGCGCCGGAAGAACGACCCGGGGATCTTTCCCGCCGCGTACGCGCGCTCTTCGATGTCGACGGTGAGGGGGAAGAAGTCGGTCCCCTCGCGCACCGAGCGGGCGGCCGTGGCGGTCGCCAGCACGATGGTGTCGCCCAGCCGCCCGACGACGGCGCCGTCGGCCAGATGGGCGAGCTTGCCCGTCTCGAACGACATGGTCTTGCCGGTGCCACTGATCGGGCCCGACACGGAGATGGCCTCAGCCATGGTGCTCCCTTGTCTCGGGGGGCGCCCCGCGCCGGTTCCCAGTGGTCGACCACCTCACGCCCGCAGGACCCGGTCCGGACCGGGTCGTCGTGCGGAGCCGAGGTGACCGGCAACTGGCAGCCGACCGCGGTGGCGCCCTCTCTTCCTCTCCTTGTACGACCGCCCGGCCGTCTGGCCGGGCGGAAGGCTTGCTGCTGCTACCGGCGGATGCCGAGGCGACCGATGATCGCCCGGTACCGCTCGACGTCGTTGTCGCGGACGTAGTCGAGGAGGCGTCGCCGACGTCCGATGAGCTTCATCAGCCCACGCCGGGTGTGGTGGTCGCCCTTGTGCACCTTGAGGTGCTCGGTGAGGTGGGCGATGCGCTCGGTGAGGAGGGCGATCTGGACCTCGGGCGATCCCGTGTCGGTGTCGTGGAGCCGGTGCTCGGCGATCGTGGCCTGTTTGTCTGGCATGTACGAAAGAACCTCGGGACCGTGTCGGCGATGATGCCCAGGCCCGGGGTCGGCATCCTCCGGGCGCCCGCGCGCTGCCTGCTCCGTCGCCACGCAGGGCCGGCGCACCACCTGTGGGACCGGGGCTCCCCGGTCCGGCGTCCACGCTAGCAGGTCGGGGCGCCGCGGGCGGCGAGCACGGCCCGGGTCCGGGCCACGTCGTCGTGCATCTGGGCGACCAGCGCGCCCACGTCGTCGTAGCGCCGCTCCTCGCGCAGCCTGGCGACGAAGGACAGCCGTCCCTCCTCGCCGTAGAGGTCGCCGTCGAAGTCGAGCAGGTGGGCCTCGACCACCGGGGCCGGCGCATCGCGGTGGAAGCTCGGGCGCCGGCCCACGGACACGGCCGCCTGGTGCACGCTGCCGCTGGGCCGCGTGTAGGTGGCGGCGTAGATGCCCTCGGCCGGCAGAGCGATCTCCGGCGGCACCGCCAGGTTGGCCGTCGGGAACCCGAGGACCGGCCCCCCGCGGCGATCGCCGGTCACGACCACGCCCCGCACCTGGTGGAAGCGCCCGAGCAGGTCGGCGGCACCGCCCACGTCGCCGGCCGCCAGCAGCTCGCGGACACGGGTCGAGGACACGGGTCGGCCGGCAGCAGCGTGCAGGCCCACGCCGACCACCCCGAAGCCCAGCTCGCGCCCGAGCTCGGCGAGGAGCTCCACGTTGCCCTTGCGGCCGTGGCCGAAGTGGAAGTCCTGCCCGACGACCACGAGGCGGGCGCCGAGGTTGCCCACGAGCACTTCGTGGACGAAGTCCTCCGCCGACTCGTCGGCACGCGCCCGGTCGAAGGGGACCACGAGCGTGCGGTCGACGCCGCACGCCGCGAGGAGCTCGAGCTTCTGGGGCAAGTCGGTGAGCAACCGCGGGGCGGACTCGGGACGGACCACGGTCGCCGGATGGCGGTCGAAGGTCACGACCGCCGTCGACAGGCCCTGCGCCGCGGCCAGGCGCCGGAGCTCGGCCAGCAGGGCCCGATGGCCGACGTGGATGCCGTCGTAGGCCCCGATGGTGACCGCCGAACCCCCCGGCGGCGGAGCACACTCGTCGGGGCGAACGACCTCCACGGCCCGAGGTTAGCCGTGACGCCCCACCGGCCCCGACGCCACGGGCGCCACCACCGGGTCACCGCCCCCGAGGCCAGGCGCGCGGGCGGCGGCCCTCAACGCCTCGCGAGCACGACCGCGGGGCGGAGGCGGTCCCCCGGCGCCTCCTCGTAGACGGCGAGCAGCCCGCCGCCCTCGGCGACCAGCGCGAACGGGCCGTGCCCCCGGACCCCGAGGCCCAGCCGCTCGATGGAGCGACCGCTCGCCACGAGCTGCGCCACCGGCTCGGGCACCACGACGCGGTCGAGGTCGCGCATCGCCTCAGCCGGCGAGAGGACGGCGGAGGGGTCGAGGGCGCCCACCACACGAGCCTCGGCCACCGAGAACGAGCCCACCGCCTGGCGACGCAGGTTCCGCACGTGCGCGCCGCCCCCGAGCGCCGCGCCGAGGTCCGACGCCAGCACCCGCACGTAGGTGCCCGACGAGCACTCGATCTCGGCTCGCAGCACGCCAGGCTCGCCGCCCTCTGCGAGGTCGAAGCGGTGCACGGTCACCCGCCGCGCCGGGCGCTCGACCTCCAGGCCCTGACGGGCGAGCGCGTGGAGCCGGCGCCCGCCGACCTTCACGGAAGAGACCATGGGCGGCACCTGGTCGATGGGTCCGGTCAGGCGGCTGGCGGCGGACCGAGCCTCCTCCAGCCCGATGCCCGCCATGTCCCACTCCCCCACCACTGCCCCCGAGGCGTCGAGGGTGTCGGTCGCCACGCCGAGGACGATGTCGGCGACGTAGGCCTTGGGCAGGGCGCCGAGGAAGCGCAAGAGCCGCGTGACCCGCCCGAGCCCCACGAGGAGGACGCCGGTCGCGTCGGGGTCGAGGGTGCCGGCGTGCCCGACGCGGCGCTGGCCGAAGACGCGTCGGCACCGGGCGACGACATCGTGCGAGGTCCAACCTGGCTCCTTGTCGACGACGACCAGTCCGTCGAAGGGAGCGGTGCCGGCGGCGGCCCCGGCGGCGCTCACTCGGGCGGGGACGGAGGCGCCTCGTGCGAGGTCCGCACCAGGCGGCGCAGGACCTCGTCGACCCGCCGGGCGGCGGCCACGGCCGGGTCGGCGGCGAAGCGAAGGCGCGGCGTCCGCTTCATCCGGACCTGCCGGGCCACGTGGCGCTGCAGCTGGGCCCGGCGCTCCTCGAGCGCTTCGGACGCCTCTGGCTCGAGGGTGCTGACGTACACGACGGCGTGGCGCAGGTCGGCCGAGGTATCGACAGCGGTGACGGTCAGGAGCCTGAGCCGCTCGTCGGCGTCGGCCAGCCGCTCCAGCTCCTCGGCGAGCACCTCGCGCAGCACCTCGTTCACGCGCAGCGCCCGAGGGTACCCGGCGGTCCCTCCCCAGGCAGAGCTGCGGCGGCTCGGGGACACGTCGGCTCCTCAGGTCCTCGGGATCTCGCGCTCCTCGAAGGTCTCGATGACGTCGCCCTCCTTCAGGTCCTGGTAGTCCGACAGCCCGATGCCGCACTCGAACCCGGCCTGCACCTCGCGCACGTCCTCTTTGAAACGACGGAGCGACGAGATCGACCCCTTCCAGATGACGACACCGTCGCGCAGGAACCTGACCTTCGAGCCGCGGGTGATCACACCCTCGCGGACGTAGCAGCCGGCCACGGCGCCGACACGCGGGATGCGGAACACCTGGCGGACCTCGGCCTCGCCGGTGACCACCTCTTCGACCTCGGGCGCCAGCATGCCGAGCATCGCCGCCTCGATGTCCTCGAGCAGCTTGTAGATGATCTCGTACGTCCGGATCTCGACGTCGCTCGCCTCTGCCAGCTCGCGTGCTCTGCGGTCGGGCCGGACGTTGAAGCCGATGATCGTGGCATTCGATGCCCGGGCCAGTTGCACGTCGTTCTCGGTGATGCCCCCGACGCCCCGGTGGACGAAGGCGAGCTTGACGTCCTCGCGCTCGAGCCGCCGCAGGCTTTCGGTCACGGCCTCGAGGGATCCCTGGACGTCGGCCTTGAGGACCAGGTTGAGCGTGGCCGTCTCACCCCGCTGGATCTGCTCGAAGAGGTCCTCGAGCTTGGCCCCGACAGCGGCCGACGGCGCGGGGAGGTGACCGGACAGGCGGAAGCGCTGGGCCCTCGCCTCGCCCAGGGTGCGAGCCGTCGACAGGTCCTGGGCGACGCGCAACTCGTCGCCGGCGTGGGGAGGCTCGGAGAAGCCCAGCACCTGGACCGGGGTGGACGGCAACGCCTCTTTGACCTGGTCGCCCCGATCGTCGACGAGGGCCTTGACCCTGCCCCAGGCCGCTCCGGCCACCACGGCGTCGCCCACCCGCAGCGTGCCGCGCTGGACGATGACGGTGGCGACGGGGCCGCGGCCCGCCTCCAGCTTGGCCTCGAGCACGGTGCCCCGCGCCCGGCCCTCGGGGCTGGCGCGGAGCTCCTCGACGTCGGCCACCAGTGCCAGCTGCTCGAGCAGCTCGTCGATGCCGGTGCCCTGCAGGGCGGACACCATCACGGTGATCGTGTCGCCACCCCAGGCCTCGGGCACGAGCCCCCGCTCGGCGAGCTGCTGGAGGACCCGGTCGGGGTTGGCGTCGGGCCGGTCGATCTTGTTGACGGCGACCACGATGGGCACGCCGGCCGCCCGGGCGTGGTCGATGGCCTCGACCGTCTGCGGCATGACCCCGTCGTCGGCCGCGACCACCAGGACCACGATGTCGGTCACCTGCGCGCCGCGGGCCCGCATGGCGGTGAAGGCCTCGTGGCCGGGCGTGTCGATGAAGGTGAGCAACCGGTCGTGCCAGCGGACCTGGTAGGCGCCGATGTGCTGGGTGATGCCGCCGGCCTCCCCGGCGGCGACGTCCGAGGAGCGGATGCGGTCCAGCAACAGGGTCTTGCCGTGGTCGACGTGGCCCATCACGGTCACGACCGGGGGTCGGGGGCGCAGGTCGGCCTCGTCTTCTTCCTCCTCCTCGTCGTGCTCGAAGAACCGGGCCAGCAGCTCGGCCTCCTTCTCCTCGCCCGGGTCGACCAGGCGCACGTTGGCGCCCAGCTCGGCGGCGAAGAGCTCGACCATGTCGTCGGTGAGGGACTGGGTCGCGGTGACCATCTCGCCCTGGAGGAGCAGGAACCGGATGACGTCGCCCGCCGAGCGGTTGAGCTTGGGCGCCAGGTCGCGCGCAGTCAGCCCGCGCTCGACGATGATCTCCCCTTCGGGCACGGGCGCCGTCGAGGGCACGTACGTCGTCAGCTGGGTGGGCTCCAGCTCCTCGAGGTTGCGGTGGCGACGACGGGCCCGGCGCTGGGGTGCGCGGCGGCCGACGCCGCCCCGGCCCCCAGGAGGCCCGCCCGAGGGGGGCCCGCCGGGTCGGCCGGCGAACCCGCCGGCGGGACGGCCGACGAAGCCCCCGCCACCGGGGCGGCCGGCACCCCCGGGCGTTGGCCTGCCCCCGGTCCGCGGGGGGTACCCGCCTCCACTCGAGCGGCCCGGGGAGGGCGTGGGACGCCGGCCCCCCATGCCTGGGGGGGGAGGGATGGGGCGGCCCGAGGGACTGACCGGCGGGCGGGTGCCAGGAGGAGGAGGAGGGATGGGGCGGCCCGAGGGGCCGACCGGCGGGTGGGGCCGCGGCGCGGCGGCCGGCGGCTGCTGGGCAGGGGCCGGTCCCTCGGCGGCACCCGGCGGCGCAGTGCGACCGGGCGGCGGTGCCGGCGGGGCGCCCGGTGACGCCGCGCGCGACGGGGCCGGCTCGGCGGGACGGGTGGGCGTGGCGGGCCGCGGCGCCGGGGCTGGCCGGGGCGGGGCACCCGGCGACGCCGCGCGCGGCGGGGGCGGGGACCCCGCCGGGGGCGCCGGGGCTCGACTGGGAGCGGGCCGTGCGGGGGCAGGCTCGCGCCCTGCACCAGGCACGGCCGCGGCCGGGCGGGGTGGTGCGCCAGGACCCCCGGCGGCAGGCGCCGAG
>Ga0070738_10001734_pt1 | contig 40042 bp, 34 predicted proteins | sample Coa_R2_2_FD_66446 | JGI IMG/M metagenome (GOLD analysis project Ga0070738, IMG submission 66446) | Surface soil microbial communities from Centralia Pennsylvania, which are recovering from an underground coalmine fire - Coalmine... | ecosystem: Environmental > Terrestrial > Soil > Unclassified ...
CCGTCGCGGAACAGGTGCGAATCGACGCCAATCAGTGGCGCGCGGGCTTCAGTGTCAGCGATCGCTTGATCGCCTGGGCAACTGCGCCAAGCGTGACCAGTCGCCTCGCTTGGTTCAACCGTGACGGGAAAGAAATCGGGACTGTGGATGTAAAGGGTTCCCCTTACGTGGTATCGCTCTCGCTGGATGGCAGAAAGGTCGCTACCAGCGTGGGCCAGCCTGGCGGCGACGCGGACGTTTGGGTCTATGACCTAGTTCATGGCGGAGAAACCCGTTTGACGTTTGGCAACAACGTCGGCTTCGCTCCGATATGGACTTCGGATGGGCAGGCGGTCACCTATATTTCGGCGGAGCGCGACGCCGGGGGCGAGGAGATTGTCAGCAAGCCCAGCACGGGTTTGGGAACGGAAGCTGTGGTGGTCGCGCATGCCTCCCGGGTGGTTCCCAACTCTTGGTCGCCCGATGGGCGGCACCTGCTGTATATGAACTTCGCCGGGGGGCGGGGTCCACGTCTCTGGGTACACGATATTGGGTCGAATCCAAGCGACCATCCGCTCCTCCACACTGATTTGAGCGCAGGGGAAGCCCGATTCTCTCCCGATGGCAAATGGATCGCCTACAGTTCCGGTTACGAGGTGTACGTTGTACCTTATCCGAGTTTGTCGACTCGCTATGCCATTTCGAGCGGCGAAGCTGCCCAACCGGTGTGGGCAAGAGATGGCAGGCAGCTTTACTTCATAGCCGCAGACGGCACGTTAATGTCCACCAGCCTCATGGAAAGGTCTGACGGTCTGCAGGTCGGCCTGCCGCGGGCGCTGTTTCAGACGAATATTATCCAGGTGACCGAAGCCTACACACAGTTCGATGTGTCTCCGGACGGCAGCCGCTTCTTGATCAACACCCGCGTTGAGCACGACGGCCAGCCGATCAGCATCATCGAGAACTGGATTTCAGGATTGAAAAAATAGTGGTCATCTTCTTGATAACGAGAGCCTAGCCCCGGTTTAAGTAAGCAGGACACGGTGGAAGAGGACGCCACTGGGAATACAGTCGAACTATCGAGCCAGGCGACGGAACCCATCCTCTGCATGGACAGTGAATGACGCGCTACCCAGAAGTTAGCAACCGTCCGCTCCCCTCGAACCACGGTAGCGGTTGTGACGCCACGGTCACCAAAACCTGCCGTGCTGCCAAAGTACTTGTCTTGTCTGCAATGCAGATTCGGCTTACAGATCCGGCTGCCAAGTTTTAAGTTGCGAGAGTTCTTCGGCTTCGCTCAGGATCCCACAAGCGGGCTCAGAGCCCGCTGATCTTCATGGCTTCCCTCCCGTCTTGTTGAGCTCGCCAGCTTTCTCTGCCGGGGTACAATACTGCACCGATAATTCCGAATCAATCGGAGGTCAGAAGTATGATTCGACACACACTGCTGATCCGTATGCTCTTTGTTTGTCTTCTATTGCTCCTATGCAACCAACTGGTCGCACAAGGTGTTGCCGTTCCGGGCGATAACTGCAAGCCGGTAAGTCAGCGAACCCAGGAGATCGGGTGCTGGATCCTGGCCAACGAGTCCATGGGGCAACTCACAAAACCAGAGGTGTTCTGGCATCTGGACACTTATCGGACGCGGAGTGCCGCGCAGGCAGACAAGGGGCCGCAGGGCGTCGTTGTCGAATCCTTCGGTAAGGTTTGGTTGATGACCATCGCAGATGAGAAGTGGAGATCCGCGCACGGAAATCGCGTCGCCGAAATCGGCCCGCTTTTCGTCGTCACAGGAAAGATGTACTCGGCACAATTAATGGAAGCGGTTTTCACGCCCGGGATGACAGCCGCGGCACACATCCACTCCGGCCCGGAGGCCTGGTATGCGGTGGGTGGGGAAACGTGTCTCGAAACTGCCGATGGCCACATGCAGATCGGCCGGGCAGGCGGCCCTCCGGTGATCGCTCCCATGGGATTGGCCATGCACCTCACCGCTATCGGCAACGAACAGCGCCGGTCCATCGTGCTCATCCTCCATCAGTCATCGAAACCAGCTACCACCATGATCCATAATTGGACTCCAAAAGGGCTGTGCCAGAACAAGAACTGAGCAGATTACACCGACGCTAACCAATTGGGTTGCCGCCCTCCGAGCCAAAAGCTACGGCGCAACATTGCTGGGCAATGTGGGCTAACCGGAAGGTTCTTCGGCTCGAACGGATTTGTATTCGCGGCGCCAGATGACAGGCGATGGGATCAGACGATCCGTGCAAGGGTCCAAACCCTCATCGGTGCAGGTATACCGAAATCGGCGGCAGGATAATCGAAACTTAGATTGAATCAGGAACGCGGCAAAAATATCCTGGTTGGCGGCGTAAGTGTTCCCTCGCAACCGATAGAGCGTGGTCTGGTAGATGAATACCGTTTTGTTATTTCGCCAACCTTTGCGGGCGAAGGTAGACGTTTGTTGGAAGATGTCGGGCTGCGGCGGACATTCCAATTACGATTTTTTGAGTCAAAGATTTTTCAATCAGGATCGGTTGCGCTTCGCTACTTGAAGCAATGAACGAAAATCTCGCATCAAGTGCACTGCCTGCTGCTCCTTTTTCTGGCCTGCCCCAGCTCACTGCGAAGGAATACACCAACTCGATTCAGCTTTGACCGCATCGGCATGCCCCGAGTATCTATGCCTGCACGACGGTGTTAGCATTTCCCCGCATGTTAGCCATCGGACAACAGCTATTGCACTTGGGCAGTGCGTTGGCAATCGGTCTACTTATCGGCGCCGAACGCGAGAGGCGTAAGGGAGAAGGGCCGCATCGATCCCCCGCAGGGGTTCGAACTTTTGCGCTGGCATCGCTTGTGGGAGGAGTCAGTGTCTTAACCGGTGGTGGCTTGCTGCTGGCCTTAGCGACGGCGGTATTCGCCTTGTTTTCTGCGGTGGCTTACCTTCGGACCCGTGAAGAGGACCCGGGGCTAACTTCCGAAGCGGCGCTGGTATTGACAGTGTTGTTGGGGGGGTTGGCTCAGACCGATATCATTGCGGCTTCAGCAGTCGCAGTGATTGTGACCGTTCTGCTGGCGGCGCGTGTTCGACTGCACCACTTTGTCTCCGATGTCATCAGCGAATCGGAGTTGACTGATGCGCTGATCTTCGCCGCTGCTACGTTGGTAGTGTTGCCTCTCATGCCGGATCGCTTTCTCGGTCCGTTCGGCGCCATCAACCCACGCACCATCTGGAAGGTGGTGCTCCTTGTAATGTCTATCAGTGCAGGCGGATACGTCGCCGTGCGGATGCTGGGTCCGCGCTTCGGACTGCCGGTTGCGGGGTTGGCATCAGGATTTGTATCGAGCACAGCGACCATCGGTGCAATGGGGACGCACGCTGTACGGGAGCCGAACCTTGCGAGGTCGGCCGTTGCCGGCGCCGTCTTGTCCACAGTCGCAACCATACTTCAGATGGCGGCAGTGCTGGCTGCGACTAGCCGATCAACGCTCTATCAGATGCGCTTTCCATTGATAGCTGCTGGAGTAGCCGCTCTCGCCTACGGTCTTTTTTTTTATGTTCCTCAGCGTGCGACAAACTGTGGTGCGATCGGCTCAGCCCGGTAGGGCATTTAGCCTGAAGACTGCGCTTCTTTTTGCTGCCCTCGTCGCAATTGTCTTGTTGGCGGCGGCCGCACTGAATGTGTGGCTCGGCAAGGCCGGAGTGCTGGCGGGCGCTGCCGTTGCGGGTCTCGCTGACACTCATGCGGCAGCGGTCTCGGTGGCGTCCCTGGTATCCGCGGGCAAGTTTTCTGCGCGGGAATCAGTGTTGCCAATTCTTGCCGCCCTTACTACTAACACCATCAGCAAGGTGGCAGTCGCAATATCAAGTGGACGCCGGTACGCATTGCAGATCGTTCCCGGGCTACTCGTGGTGATCGGTGCCGCCTGGTTAACCGCCATTCTGCAGTAGGAGAAGCACTGGGTACACCATCCCGGTTCACCTGCTGCCTTGCAGCTCGTTTTGAAAACACCGGAAGTGGAATTCAGAAGATCACCTTCAGCGAAAACTGGATCTGCCGTGAAGTGCCCGCCGTCTTGCTGATGTAGCCGAATCCGCTGCCGCGTAGGACATTGGAAGGCAACCCGAAGTTCACAATGTTGAAGACGTTGAAGAACTCGGAGCGAAACTCGAGCGTTCCAAATTCGCCATTACCGCGACGTCCGAACGGAGTGTCCTTAATCAATGCAACGTCGAAATTATGGAAGCCCGGCCCGCGAAAGGTATCGCGACCCAAAGTTCCGAAGCGGCCCTGGTTCGGTCCCGTTCCACCTGGAATGTTAATGGGGATGTTGAAGAAGGAAGCGTTGCTGGCGCCGCGTCCAAAATAGTCAGCCTGATTAGTGCCGCTAGTCGAAAGAGTCGGCATCGAGACAAGATCAGGACGATCCGCGCCACTATTGCCCGCCCCCGTCTGTTGCACTCCGGAATAGACGGTAAAAGGAGAGCCAGTCATCAATGTGGTGACATTCAAGAACTGCCAACCCGATGTCAGAGTTCTTCCCAGGTGCCGGACGAAACTCACGCGATTCAGAGGGAGCATCTGGATCCAACTGACCGTGAACACATGAGTCACGTCGAAGGTCGATGGGCCTTTTTCTGCGCGCGGATTCCACGGATCCTGCGGAAAGGTCTGCAAGATCACGCCGGCCCCGGCGATCGAACCTCCCATCACCGCACTGGTATCGTCGAGTGACTTGGAATAGGTGTAGCTGGCTTGTAAACCCAATCCCCACCGTGCAGAATTCTTCGTCAGACTGGTCTGTAACGCGTTGTACGAGGAATGGGAATCACTGGCGATCACGTAGATGGCACTGGGTCCGCCGATCCGATTCCCCGCTGCGTCGAATTTCGTGAAAGGTGCGAACGCGGGATCAGCGCCGATATAACTGTTCGGAAAAGCCTGGGAAGGAAGATGAATCCCGGCGGTACCTACGTATGCGGCGGTGGCGTGAAAATCGCCGAAATCATGATCAAGAGAAAGAGTCCAACTGGCAATATCCCCATTGCGGAAGTTACTCGCGACAGCACTTAACGTCGGCAATTGCGGTTGATGTCCCGGAGTCTCGGCTGCGACCGCATCCTGATATCGCTGGAGATCCATCACGGTGTTCGGCTTCGCGTCCGTGCTTCGGCCGTTGGGAAAGATCAGATTGCCGGCAACATCGTACGCAGGTGGCAAGGGTTCTGTCAGAACGGAATCCGCAAAAGGAACCGCAATTCCCGGCTGCGCAGTAATGAATGGATTAAACGCGTATGGCACCGAAGCAGTTAAAAAGTTCTCCTGCCATAAATTCATCAAACGAGTCGTAAGCGCACCACCCGCACGCAACACCGTATGCCCCGAAAGGGCATACGCGAGAGATAGCCGCGGCCCCCAGCCGTTCCAATCCTTGTTATATGGAGGCTGCGGGTTCACAACAAACTTCATTTGTGCCTGGTGATTCGCGTAGGAAGTCGGGTTGCCATTGGTGTCGAAAAATTCCGGCAGAGATGTCCGCAAGGTTTGCTCGTGAATGCGGCTATTCACCTCGTAGCGCAATCCGTAGGAAACAGTGAGCCGACTGGTGACCTTCCATGCATCCTGGAAATAGAAGTTGTACGCTTCGCGGCGCACGCCAGCCTCGTCGAACTTGCTGCCAGTAGGAGTGAATTCCGCCGGAAGATCAATGTTGTAAGAGTAAGGTGTTGCAGTGAGCAACCCGATCAGCGAATCGGGCAGCGGATCGCCAACGGCAATGTTGTGTGTCCCGCTGGCAGATGAAATTGCGACCGGGGAATACGCTGTTCCGCCTCCAAAGGAATAAGCACCGTTTGGAGTGGTGCCGAAAATGGTCGAATCGCGATTCGCGCGGATTTCAACGCCCCACTTCATCGAATGGTTCCCGCGGACATCGGCCATATCGAACTTGTATTGATATAGGTTCGAGTACGATCCATAGATCGAGCCCGCCGGAGCGCCGTAGGGCTCGAACAAACCATCTCCAAACAGGATTGCCGGTTGCGTGTGATTCGCCGCCGGAAACATGGGAGTGCTGCGGACGTAACCGATCGAGGTTTGTAGTGTCAGGTGCGGACCGATCGTGCGTGAATACGTGATCCCGGCGTTGCGCTGATGATCGAAGAACTGGATTGCAAAGCTGGGATCAAGCGCCGTCTGATCGGGATTGGTAACCGGACCGGTGACCTGATTCAGGCTGAATCTTCCGAAGAGTTGCGCTTTGCTGGAAATCTTCTGATCGATCCGGATGGAGAACTGATCGTAGTCGGTCGAAACCTTCGACGATGTCTCATAGGTACGCGCCCCAAAAGCTCCGGTCGGATTATTAGGCAACGGATAGGCATTCAGCACCGGTTTGATGGCAGGATTCACCGGTACGACGAGCGTGTCTCCCGGGAAGGTCGAAGTATCGATTCCCTGCCGTTCAGCTGCCGTGGGTACTGGAAATACCTGTGTCGTTCCTAGAATCTGCCGAAATCCCTGATATTCGCCGAAGAAATAGGTTCGATCGCGCCCGTTGTAGCCTGGAAGCATGACAGGGCCGCCGACCGTACCTCCAAATTCGTTTCGATTGAAGGGCGGTATGCGGCGGCCGCCCAGTTCGACATGGTCAAAGTAATTGCGCGCATCGAGCGCGGCGTTGCGGAAGAATTCGAATACGCTGCCATGGAGCGAATTGGTGCCGGAACGAGTCACAACATTCGTGTAACCAGCGGCTCCGTGACCAATTTCCGGCAACATGACTCCGGAACTCGACTGTACTTCCTGGATCGCGTCCACATTGAAGGTGGAAAATGTGGCACCGCCCATCTCGGGATCGGTGGTGTCGATTCCATCCATGGCAAAGACGGTGGTCGTGCCGCGCTGGCCATTCACGGCAAACTGCTGGGTGAAGTTCGCTGCACCATTGGCATCCGTCATGGTGCCGGCGGCGAGCAGGAGTAGTTTGCTGAAATCGCGAGAGTTCAGCGGCAGGCTCGAGACTTCCGATTTCGACAGACGCTCTCCTCCGGTGCCCGGGGAAACGGGCGTGGATGTCTCCTGTACGAGGAGGAGAGTGCTATCCGACTGCTGCAGTTGCAGGTCTGTATTGAGGGTGGTTGCTTCGGCAACTACAACGCTTTGCGAAGATTTGTACTTAATCCCATTTGCGAGCACCGAGACCTCATATGTCGAGGGAGCAAGCGCTGAAAACGAGAACTCTCCCTCAGCCTGCGTTCTGGCCCTATAAACAGGTTTTCCATACTGGTTGGTAAGAACGACAGCAGCTCCCGGTACTGGAGTACGCATGTGGTCACGAAGTACACCAGTCCACGACCCGGACATCGCCTGGCCGAACGCCGATCCGCATAAAGAGAAAAATACTGCAAATGTGAACGCACTTGCTGACAAGCGAGATGAAGCCACGCGGCTGGCGATTTGCACAGCCGAATTCTCCAGAGTAGTTCTGTTCATTTCACTGGTATCCGTGCAATCCGAAAGTGAACTTGCAGGTTTCTGGCGCTCAAGACGTTCTAAGTTAACGCACCGCCACACACCGACCGACTCGATGCATAGATCTGCCTTTGACGCGTACGCCGAGTGTGCTCCGCCTTACCTGCGAGAATACTGCCTCTAACGAGCGACAGTAGCTTAATTTTTCCTAAGGATACTATGTGACGTGAAGGAGCGGCATGGCTGAGAGTTTCCGCGTCTTGCACTTGGCAACAATCAGTGTGCTGTCATCGTACTGTTCGTTCGGACTGAAGGTTCGCACCTCGTCAACGACCAAAACTATCAAAACATCGGTTATTCAGGATGAGGATCGTCCTCAAGGAATTCGGTTGGCAAAATATTTGCGTTCACCATAGTGAGGTTTCGCTTTCGCCAAGATAACGACGAATCGTTACCTGAAGTATAGAGGCTGGAAGCATCAAAGGGAGCCGCTATCGAGCCTTGGTGAACGACTTTTCCATCTGTGCATAGAATGCATTATTGCCGGTTCGCAGGTCTTTGCCGTACGAGAACACCATGCCGACTCCGAGTACGCTTATCTTTGTTTGTGCGCCGGTGTCCCACATCCATTTCGACGTGGCGAACGTAGTCGTGGTGTCCATCATCTTTCCGGTATCGACGAACGGCCCCAGCTTCAACCCGAGCAGCCCGTTGTCGTAGAGGTTCTTGTCCATCTCCCAGTTGGAAAGAAAGTAGCTGCGTCCGAGAGGCGCGCTGCCCTTGACGCCGTCGTACGTACCGATGTGCGCACGCAGCCAGAGATCGTTATCGCGCTCCAGGCCCAACATAAAGAGTTCATCGAACGGCGCTTCGCCGAACGTTTTCCCCAGGCTCACGCGTGACTGCATCTCATAGTCATCTCCCCGTGTTTGCGGAAGCCAACGGCTATCCAGTTCGCTCTGCAGCTTCGCAAAAGAATGCGACGGAGCCGACCAGATGCGTGCGAGTTGCGATGTACCGCGACCCTCGATGACGAACCGCCTTTCGGGAATGCGAAGTAGTTCGTAATTGACACTCGTTAGCTGCTTCAATTGATAGCCGCTGAGCAGAAGGTTTGGCGTGATCGCCGTGCCCGCCTCCACGCTTCGGTAATCTCGGTACGAGACTTCGGCTCCTGCCGACCAGCCCCACCGGCCGCTGGTGAACGATTCGACCCCGCCACTTACGACAGCCCGCCGCAGATTCAGCGAGCCAAGAACCGGGGCCGGACCACTGAACGAGTCGCGAATGGCCCAGTTCTCATTGCGCAGATCCATGCCGAACGTGTACCGCCATTTCGAATTCAGACGCCAGGGTCCGGAAAGATTTAGAGCTCCTCGCCGTTTCTGCGCATCCCAGCGAATTAATGAGGTTACATTCACGGCTGACCGGACCAGGTTGTAATACGCGGGATAGACCGTCTGGTAGAACGCTCCGCTGAATATTGAAACCAGCGCCTGCAGCTTATTATTGCCGAACCCATTGCGCTCCTGCGCGTTGAAACCTATATCGAACTTGCCGTCGTCCCGAGCAGCAAGCCTGAAACCGTACACGGGAAAGATGCCCAGCCCTTCTACACGCCGTTCGCTCGTAATCAAGTCGCCCAATTCGAGTACGCTGCCGGGAGAAAATGCGAATGCGCGGTCCAGGACATCGGCACGCAGGCGCGGCATCGGATCAAATACGACTTTCTGGAGTGTAGGTTTGCCAGTTCGATTCCAATACCTGATGGCAGCTTCGGTGTTTCCCTCAAGGTAATAGACGGTTGCGGCAAAATTGTTCGCGTAGTCGTCGTTGCGGTCGATTCGCAATGCCATTCGCAGCCAGCGAATCGCTGCTGGATAGTCTTTCTGCTTGAATGCAAGGCCGGCAAGCTCAATCGGGAACCGTTTGTCGTTTGGCTGGAGTTTGCGTCCGGCGAGAAATGCAGTACGCGCTTCTGGCAGGCTGCCAACCTGAGCCAGAGCGCTTCCGTAATAGTAGTCAAGATCAGCCGAGCGGACGCCGGTCTTCTCGACCACGCTGATTACATCGCGCCAGCGGCTCTGATCAAAAAGTTGCTTGATTTCTGCGTCTCGGGAATCTGTTGCAGCTGCCGCGGTGGTCAGGAGAAAAAGAGCAAAGAAGTAGACTGAACGCCGCACTATTGCACGCTCGTCATCGGCACAGCGAGCAACGTCCAGCTGCCGGCGCCAGCCCATTCCTTTTGGAAACGCGTGCGCGCGGTCTTTAGAAGCTTGCGTTGTGCTGGATCATTCACCATCACCAGGTTGTTTCGTGTGTCGATTCCCGCAACAACGACGTAATGTAATTCACCGTGCCCGGGCTTTAGTGCCACGATTAGCGGACGTCCCTTTTGAAGATGTTGCTGCAAGTCGTCCCAGCGGCCCTGGAAAACGAATGTACGGAATCCGTGCTGCTGCAGATAGGCTTCAACCTTCGAGGCGTAAATGCCATGCGCATTCGGCGAGTAGAGCGCAGCAAGGATCTGCTCCGCGTCCGAATCGGGCGAAGGTACCAGATCGCCATGCTGTGCCCAATACTGCATGACCATGGCGATGGACGCGGCACCACATCCGTCCTTCGTCTGTTTTACGAAAGGCACATCCAGCCAGATCGCGGCTGTATCCGCAGAAAATACGAAGCCGCAGAGACAAATGATGGCGATCAGTCCCTGCGGCAACCGTTTCAACATCACGCGTTAGTGCACTGCGACGATGATAAGCACGAGCACCGCAATGGCGAGAATAATCCAGATCAGGTCGCGATCGCTCAGGTTGCCGGCAGCGAAGTCGTGGTTGGCCTTGTCGGCTCGCTGCGCCAGGTTCGCCAGTTCTTGATCGCTCAAGCTGGATACAGCTTTTTGCACCTGTTGCGGATCCATGCTGGCCGATCTCATCGCTTTTTCCGCCGTGGGACCGGAGAGGAATTGACGAACCGTATTCAGGTTCTGCTGACGATCCTGCGTGGTTTGAACAAGCTGCTGTTGCAGGTCGGAAGGAGATACCACATGGGTGTCGGCCAATAAGCCTTGCGGAACTGCGAATACCGCCACTAGAACCAATGCTGCTGCCGCTCGTGCACCCGTGCGTAACAGTGACATGTGTCGAACTCTCCTGATAAGAAAATTTGGCGAATTCAGAGTACCACGCGCAAACCGAATCCCATATCAGGTGAACACCGAAGCTGGTCTCCAAAGGGCTCGACCCGTTGGAGCAGGGCCGAGGCTACAACAAGCTATGGTGACGATCCCGATCAGTGCAGTGATTTTATGTACGTGATCACCTGCCAGATCTGCGGATTACCCAATTTTGACCAGGATGGCATTCCGCGAGACATATAGCCGTTTACCAGCAGCCAATGCAGATCGCCCTCAGTGGCCTGCTGCTGAACTCGATCGCTATGCAGCGACGGATGCTTCTTGTCCCCTTGCGCTTGCTTCCCATGGCATTGGGCACAGTGCTCGGCAAAGATGCGCCCGCCGGCAATCTGCGCCTCAGCTTGGTTCCTGTACGGATTGGCCTTGTCGTGTTCCTTTGCCGGAACTTTGTTTAGCCATGCGCCATCCGCCTCTGCGCGCGCAAAGATTGCGCAAGCTGATAGCAATGTAATCGCCGCAAGTCTCTTCAACAAAAATGTCATCGCAGTTCCGTTTCAGTGCAAACGTAAATGGCTGAACAGCTGTTGAATTTCATACGAAACACCAAACCGGTATAGGACTGGAATGCTGTAATTGTTCAGTCCGAAGTGCGGCCCGAATGAAAGTGTCATTCCGCCGGGCGCCTCCCAGTTAATGGAGGGTCCCAGGTAGGGCGACGTAAGGTGCATACCGAACCTGCGCCAGTCACCCAGCCCGCCGTACAACTCCACTCCGGCCTGGAACTTCTCGCGGCAGAATGTGCAAGGCTGCGCGCTGGCTGCCATTTTCAAAGCACGGCTCGCCCCGACCGCGTAGCCGAACTCCCAAGGTGCATTCGAGAGATTCTTTTCAGCGATGAAATTCTCACTGACATTCCATCCGTGCACATTACTGCCCAGTATCAATTTGACTTCCATTTCGCGCTCAACACCGGCGCGCGCGCTCGCATTCGATTCCAGAAAATCGTCTTTTCCATCGTGTCCGACGATCTCCCGCAATGTTTTGTCGGCGCTGGTATTTTCGTATTCCACGTACAACACTGGATTAATCCAGTGTTCCCGCATCAGAGGGCGAAACCGGTTCTCCCATCGGAAGCCGGTGAAGATGGTGCTGTCACCGCGGGTAGACTGGCCATCCAGATACAACTCGGAGGTCCACCAGGCTCTTACGCCGTATTCGAGTTCCAGGTTCGACCCGATGAACGAATTCCCGGGTTCCGGACCGCCCACCACATTCATGGATTCAATCTCGAGATTCCCTGGCTCCTCCATGTCCTGCGAGTACAAAACGAAATAGGGCTTCTCCTGGGCGTCACAAGGGGTTGAACTCGACAGCGCGACCGCCAGCAAGAAAACGCTCAAAATATGCCCAACTGAAAGCACCCACCATGAATTAACTCTCATTCGTGCTCTTTCTACGGCTCGCCACAGTTCTAGTTGCAACTAAGTCGCAACTAGATTTACAATCCCAACATTACGGTTTCGTCATGTTCCCGTCAATGCATCACGAACAATTTCGTCGCGACGTGATTGCGATCAGTTGCGACTAGCCGAACAGGTGCCAGCCTTGCCATTTCCGCAGACAGAGATTCCCGGACGTCTACAGTCGCAACTCTCGGAACGTGGTGTACGCATGACCGCGCAGCGTCGCGCGATTCTCAGCGTCATTGAAACTGCCAAGAAACATCTTGATGCCAGCAGTATTCTCCGCAAAGCGCAAAAGATGGACGCGACCGTCGATCGCAGCACGGTTTATCGAACACTCGAGTTGCTGAAACGGCATGGCGCTATCGACGAACTGGATCTCATGCACATGGAAGGCGAGCGTCATTTCTACGAGCGCAAAACCGGACGCGATCACCTCCACATGGCCTGTTTGCGTTGCGGAAAAATCACAGAATTTGAAAGCGAACTTTTTGAAGATTTAAAGAAACAGTTGGAACGCGATTGTCGGTTTCACATCCTGGTAGCGCGCCTGGAGGTCGGAGGTTACTGCGCGGCCTGTCGCAAGTAGAAGTCGAAACTCCGATTCGCACGTTAGCGGAAGTGCCCGATCGCGGCGTTCATCCCATCTTCGTAACACCGGATCAGCTTATCCAGCCTCTGGTTCACTTCGGCGTCGATCTGCTTGCGTGCGGGATCGGCATCGAACCACGCCAACGACTTTCTTATGCCTTCGCGGAATGGAACTGTCGCGCAGAATCCTGGTACAAACCGCTTGATCCTCGAATTGTCGAAGACAACGCTCACTGCCTTGTCTCCCAGTAAGCTTCCTTCCATCTCTGGAACGCAACTTGCGAGGAACTCCGACGCGATGTGTACGATCTTTGCTTTTACACCGACTGCCTCGGCCACAATGCGGTAGTACTGATCCCAGGTCATTACTTCGTCCGAGGTGATGTGAAAGGCGTGGCCGATCGCCTGCTCGTTACCGAACAATCCCAGCAGGCCTTTTGCAAAATCCGTATTGTGCGTGATGGTCCAGAGCGAAGTTCCATCTCCCGGCACAATCACCTTCGCCTCCCGAATCATCCGGTCCACGACGGTGTATGACTTTTGCCAGCTATTCATTACCAGCGGAATTAAGGTTTCGCCGTAGGTCAGAGACGGCCGCACGATCGTCACCGGGAACGCTTCTTCGCGATATGCCTGCATAAGGCGCTCTTCACAGGCAATCTTGTCGCGCGAGTACTGCCAGTGAGGATTTGCCGTCGGCGTCGACTCGGTCATCAGATAATGCGTCTGGGGCTTCTGATAGACACTCGCCGAACTGATAAAGATGAATTGTCGTGTGCGTCCGCGAAAGAGATTGAGATCGCGTTCGATATCCTGGGTTGTGAATGCTATCCAGTCAACCACCACGTCGAAACGCAAACTGTTAAGAGCCTCTGCGGCCGCGCGCTCATTGTGAATGTCGACTTGGACCGTCTTCACGGCCGGAATCTGCGTTGTATGCTGGCCGCGGACAACCAAGGTCAAATCGATTCCGCGTTCTGCAGCTAACCGCGTGCATGCCGTACTGATGATGCCAGTGCCGCCGATGAAGAGAACCCGCATGCAGATTGTTCTATCAGGCTCGCAAGATTTCGCCAAACTGCTGGATGGTAAATTTGAATCTTGTAATTGGGCTGCGGCAACCAAGGAGTGCTACGTGTTTACCAGGGCAAGTTCGCTGGATCGACAAACACGGTCGCGCCCAAGGCGTTTCGCAGCATACATTGCCGCATCGGCCGATTTGACCACCGTGGCCATGCTCATCCCGTCGTGCGGATACGTAGCGACCCCAACCGACGCAGTTATTTGGCACCGATATTTCGTCAGTGCTGAAAGTTTCTTGATGTGCGACCGTAAGTGTTGTGCCTTGGCCACCGCACCTTCTGTATCCGTGTTGGGCAACACGAGCAGGAATTCCTCTCCTCCGTAGCGACAGGCCACGTCCTCTCCGCGGCAATGGGACAGGATTGTGTTTCCCAGCCCTTTCAGCACCTCATCGCCACAACCATGGCCGAACTGATCGTTCAGGAGTTTGAAATGGTCGAGATCGACCATCAGAACCGATACCGCACTGCCCTGGCGGCTAGCTCGCTTCAGTTCGCGTGCCAATGCTTCTTCCAGGTAGCGCCGATTGTAGAGGCCCGTCAGCGGATCGCGAATCGCCTGCTGGCTCAGTTCGGTGCGCAGACGAAGGCTCGCAAAGGCCAGCGTAATCTCTTCACAGAACGCTTTTGCCATATGTGCGGTTCGGCTCGATAGCGCCGCTGCATGTTCGTCGCAGCCGTTCTCACTTTGGGTCTCGATATACAACACCCCAATCAGGTCGTTGCCTGAAATCAGAGGCAGCCCAAGACAACTTCGATTGCCGATCCCCTGGCGAAGTGCCGAGATCAGGTCTTTGGCAGCGGCGTTTGGTGGTTGCTGGTTAGGCACTAGGCGCACCCTCGTGATCAAACCATTATTTGCATTCGGCCAACTGGTTGCCGCCCTCCAGAAGCCGTTCGCATCTGGTCGATACAGCGCCCCGATCGAAGCGGGAAACAGGAGTGCGCCGAACCGTGCGGTGCATTCGTAGATGTCTGGTTCCGAGATGCACGACAGCAGCCCATGAGTGAATTCGCTGAACGACAGAAGTCTGCTGTTATGGAATTCCAACTGACCGAGAGCTTGAGTCAACTGCCGGGTCACTTCGGCTTGCCTTTGCTGCGCCTCACCTTTGGCGGCAATTTCAATTTCGAGCTTCTTGCGAAAAGCTCTCTGCGACGTGAGTATGCTCGAGCCAAGGAGGGTGCCGAAGCAGGCAACAAGCGGCCCCATGATGACGTGCGCTTTCCAGGGCGAAGTGAAGGTGGATATGCAATACACGCCCGCCTCCATCAATGCCTCACACAAGATAGCCAGCAGGAAAATCGCTGCGGTGCTGTCGTTCCAGAACCGTAGCCTGCCTTCGCCTTCCATAGGTAGCTGTGCCGCAGCGGGAGATAGCGCTTCCATCTTGTAGATGGTCTCTGCGCCATGCGCGCGTTACAACCGAGAACCTTGGTTTGTTACTGCAGGAATTTCCCTCAGTGGCACAATCCCAATTTGGAGTTCAAACAGAAAGGCCGCCCACAGTGTAGGCGGCCTCGAGGTTCAGCCTTTGCCCTACCAGCGATAGCCTTCTCCATATCCACGCTGATAGCCCCGCTGATATCCGTCACGGTACGCGTTGCGATAGCCCTGCTTATCTCGAAACACAGAGTTGTAACCGCGCATCGCGTGTTCATAGTCTTCGCCGTGCGTTGGACGGAATCGCTTTCCGTTCCTGCGGTCGCGAGCGCCGTTGCGGAGTCCATCGTGGTAACCGGCATCGCCAGCCTGGCGAAGATAGTCTGGATAGTATCCACCCCGGTCGTAATAGCCGCCGTTGTCGTAACCGTATCGGACGGCGCCATCATGATCGTAATCCCGGTCATGATCTCCATACTGGCCGGGGTAGCACCCGTTGTCGTAGCCACGATCATCGCGATATTGCGCGAAGGCGGCCGTGCTCATTGCCATCCAGATTGCAATTATTGCTGCTATTCCTTTTCGTCCATTTTTCATGGTTTCCTTCCAGCCTGCGGCAATCGCAGCGCAGTCAGACGAGCAAGCGCGCATAGCAGCACCCGAGAGCCGGGATATTTCCTCCCCATACATCACCAGGGCAACAGAGGTGAGTACTTTTACTCTCCCATGCATAGATAAACCCGACTCGTGGACCTTCTACTCGCTTACGCCTGTACGCTGTTCGTGGCTGTCCTGATCTCCTGCCGCGCGCGCGAAAGTGTGCTCTCGACTTCGGTTCTTTTTCTGGCAGTTGGACTTGTGCTGGGCAAGCGCCCATTCGGATTTCATGTTCCGCCCCAGGAGCTGCTATTTCGACTAGCAGACCTTGCGCTATTTAGCGTTCTATACACGTCGGGGATGAAGACGGGCGGCTTGCAGGCATTGCGGCGGTCCTGGCGGATGCCAAGCCGAGCACTGTTTGCCGGCATGCCGCTGACAATTGCTGGGGCGGCCTTGATCGCTCATTGGATGTTGTCCTTGTCCTGGGTCGGCGCGATACTCATCGGGTCGGCATTGAGCCCTACAGATCCCATCTTCATCTCGGGTGTATTTCGCGTCGAGGCCATTCCTGAACGCGTGAAGCACATCCTCAATGTGGAAAGCGGTTTCAACGATGGCCTTGCTCTTCCGCCCCTCCTGATCACATTGGCGCTGCTCACCGGAAATGCCAATCGCGCCGTGGTCAGCACCGTCTCGGATCTCGCGCTGGGTTTGCTGATTGGTATCGCAATCCCCTGGACCGGGATCAGACTGGAGCGCAGCCGCTTTTTCGGTGCAGCCGGAATCTTTCAGCGCTTAAATGCATTTGCGCTAGGACTGCTGGCGGTAGCTGAGGCTGTGCACGCCAACATCTTTTTTGCCGCGTTTGCTGCCGGGATTACTACGGCAACCTTCAGCGAAGCAGTTACCAAGGCATTCCACGATTTCGGCGACCAGGTTACCGAGCTGCTGAAACTGGCCGTACTGCTTGTCTTTGGCGCAAGAGTTGCGCCCGTTCTCTTTGCGGTTGCGCCGGCAACTGTTTACATATTTGCGGTGTTGGCGGTGTTCGCTGTTCGCCCAGTGGCAATATGGCTGTCGCTCTGGAGATCTGGATTGCCACTCCGTGAGAAGACGATGATCGGCATCTTCGGACCGAAAGGATTTGCGTCTCTAGTCTACGCCCTCATGATCCTGCATTCCGGCGGAGCCGAATCGCACCAGATCGCGCGTACCGTCGGGCTTGCTGTGACCTTCTCCATTGTCTTCTTCTCGTCCACTGATGTCTTCTTCGGTCGCTGGTTCGGAACGAACCAGAAGCGACCCGAGCACCGCAAACAGCCGAATGCGGCCTAGGCCCGCGAACAACATCAGTATCCAACGCCAGAGAAGCTGCCGAAGTGACTTATCCCTGCTTGCGCGGAAGAATGTCGTTTGCCTTCGATGCTGCCTCACTTACCAGGAAGCCCATCTTGGGATGGCTGGGTTCCATGTCGGCTCGCAATCCGAGTTCGTGTAAAGCCTCGGATGTCACGGGGCCGATCGATGCAACGAACATGCGACTGAATCCGCGATGAACTTCCTGGGCGATTCCCATCTCGTTTGCGATCTGCATCACATGCCTGGCCTGCACAGACGTCGTAAACAACACAACGTCGACATCGCCTTTCGCAATCTGCTCGGCCGCGTTTCGCAAAGGGCCTGTGTCCTCGGGTAACTGCCAGTCGTAAACCGGAACTCTTCGGACTGTTGCACCACGTTCACGCAAGCCTGCGAGTAGTTCTTCATTCGGGGCACCATACTCCTGAACCGCGATTGTCCTTCCTCGCAGTGGAACGCTCGATGGATTCGCATCGAGGGCCTGCAGCACTTCGCGCCACGTATTCGGTTCTGGAGCGATCGCCCTGATGGGAATGCCGAGCGGGCGCAAGATGCCTGCAGGCTTCGGCCCGCGCGCAATCACCGGAACGCTCTTCAAAGCGTCGAGATACGCTTGCTGCTCTCCAATGCTTTCGGCGACGCGCACGACAACCTGTGCGCCCACCCCGGTAAGAAAAATGACGGCATGAATTTCTCCGGCGATCAGTTCACGCACAAAGTCACGTGCATGGTGGTTGTCTTGCAGAGGAACTTCTCGCATCGAAGGAGCAATGATCGCTCGGCCACCGGCATTTTCGATCAGTTTGGCCATTTCGGCGCCGCGTCGGCTCTCAAATGAAAGGACACGCAAGCCATCAAAGCCGCTCCCTGCCATCTCGCCCATGCAGGCAATAGTAGCAAACAAGTTGCAAGGTAGATCAGCCGCACAGTTTCGCGACTATTTCGCCGATATCGTTATCCTGAAAAAGACGAATTGCCGCGATGCCTGACGCGCCTGCCGAAATGCAATCTCGAGCGTTCTGTAGAGTAACTCCGCCAAGCGCGAGGATCGGCATGCCCGACGGAAAGCCTGCTTCCGCTTTCTGATCGCGAGTGACCACCGACTGGCATGCCTGACGTAGTCCGTCGAGACCGACCGCAGGAACGTTGTTACCACGCTTCTCGAAAACGGGAGCATAAACTGCAAAATCTGCGCGGTGTGCTTCGGCGGCGAGCACATCTGCCAGGGAGTGGCACGATACGCCAAAGAGGAAGTTAATGTTCGAGGATGTCTCACGAGTCCCCGTGCCCGTTGCGGCCTGTCGTGCTGTTCTGATAGATGTTGCCAGGACAGCGCGCCCATCGGCGGCAGATATGTCATCGCCACGGAAGTGCACGCCATTGGCGCTCGCAGCTAACGCAACGTCCAGGCGAGAGTTAATCAAAAGACGTGCTTCTCGTGTGGCGTTTCGCATTTCACGAATTCGGGGAAGAGCTTCGGTTGCAAGATCGTAGAGTTCCCGCGCACTGAGATCGCGCTCGCGAAGTTGAATCAGGTCTACACCCGCGTCAGCCGCTTCTGCGATTTTCCCGAGCAGGCGATCGCGTTTCTCCAGTTCAGTGCCGGGGAATTGATGCCGATCGGTAATGTAGTAGAGAAGCACGAGCACTCTTTCAGTCTGTGCGTTTTTCGGCTTTCAGTATCTCAGTACTTCAGCACCGAAAAAAGCAGGTGGTCCAGGGCAAAGATTCTTCGATGCTTACGCGTCCAACCTCATTAGGTGCGCAGCAAACGCCCCCGGACAATTATGTCAATTGCGATGCAGATCGTGTGGTTATTCGTGCTGGCTATCCCGATTGCCTGTATCGCATGGACAGTAACCCACGAAGAACTCTTCCGCGAGCCGCGGCAATACTGCCAACGGCAGAGCCAGAACGCCCCAACGTTGGTGCGCCGCAAATTCTTCTATCTCTTTACCTGTGAATATTGCTTCAGCCACTACGTAACAATTTTCTTCCTGATCATCACACGCTACAAGTTGCTGTATCCGGGCTGGCGCGGGTACCTCGTCGCACTATTCGCGTTGGTTTGGATCGCTAACCTTCATATGAGCGTATTCGGCAGGCTGCGGCTTGATATTCGACGCGAGCGCATTGAGATCAAGGGCGTAGAACACGAAGTTAAAGACAAAATCCGGGAACCGGCACCGCAGATCGATCGCGCAGCTTAGCGACGAGTTCTGTGGCGTGGCTGGTCGCTAGTAGCCACAGAAGCCTCTATCAAGGGAGCGCGATACACCTTGGCGGCATCAGGGACGCGTTTTCGCGATTTCCGGCGACTTCTCTTTTGGAGGCGGCGCCGCGAGATGGTGTTCGGTTAAGCTATCGCGAAGATACTCGAACGCCTGCTCCGGGTTATCGCAGATCTTGAACAGATTCAGGTCCTCAGCCGAGATCGTTCCGGCATCCACCAAGGCCTGAAAGTTAATGATCTTGTTCCAGTACTCGCTTCCGTACATCACCACGACAATTTTCTTCGCAAGTTTTTCTGTCTGTGCGAGCGTCAGGATTTCGAACAGTTCGTCGAAGGTCCCAAATCCGCCGGGAAATACGATGAGTGCCTTGGCAAGATAGGCAAACCACAGCTTACGCATGAAGAAGTAGTGGAACTCGAAGTTGAGTTCAGGAGTGATATAGCGGTTGGGCATCTGCTCGAATGGAAGATTGATGTTCAGCCCAATCGTCTTGCCGCCCGCTTCAAAGGCGCCGCGATTGGCAGCCTCCATGATGCCCGGGCCACCGCCGGTGGTGACCACGAAACGGTTTCTCTTGGCAGCGACTCCGCGCGACCACGATGTAAGCATGTACGCCAGTTTGCGGGCGTCTTCGTAATAGTGCGCCATTTCAACCGCTGCTTGCGCCTGCTTCAATTCTCGCTTCTCGTCTTTGGGAGCAGGACGCGCAGAGAACGGGCGCTCCAATTCCTGTAACGCGCCCTCCGCGTCCGAAAGACTGTGAAAGCGTGCAGACCCAAAGAAAACGATGGTGTCCTGTATGCGCTCGCGCCGAAAGCGTGCGAGTGGTTCGATGTATTCCGAGAGAATGCGGAGAACGCGTCCATCAGGACTGTCGAGGAACTTCTTGTTTTCGTAGGCAAGAGGAGAGCGAAAGGGTGTTTTATCCGTCATGGTCAATACAACAGGATATCGGATGCGAGGTCCCACGGAAAATGAAGCGCCGGTTACCTTCTGGATGGCGTTTTGGTTTCGTTCTCCAGTTGCACGACAGGGTCGTGGTAATGAACCGCTTCCCAGATGCCAATCCACACGTCGATGACGCCCAGCCCGCTAATAGAGCCGCGGACAAAATTCTGTGTAAGGAAGTCGCGGACCGCGGGATGAGTCAGCATGAAGAGATTCTGATTCCACACCGAAATCCAAGGCAGGACCGCGATGAAGATTCCGAGTTCAATGCAGAACACCACGAACACGACCATCGAGATGCGGTGTATCCAGACGACGTGCCGGGGTACACCTTCGGGCGCACGAGGAGCCTCCGTTGGCGGCTGAGTCAGAATTGGCGTGCCGGCGTTCAGAGTGCCTTTATCCTGCCTTGGGGGTTCGGGTTTGTTCTGCTCGCGCGCAGAATCCATCTATTGATTCTACGGGATTCTACCCTTTCAGGGCTTTGATGCGTTCGGAAACGTCGCGATAATCAATGTTGCTTCCGTAAACCTCGAGGAAATGTTTCAGGGCAGAGTCGCGGTCGCCAGCGGCCTCGCAGGCGCAAGCCAGTTCGTATTCAACTGCAGTACGCGTTTCCTGATCGCCTGGAACCTGAAGAGCCTTTTCGTACCACTTGATGCCGGCCTCGGGAATTCCCTTTTCGACGAAGCAGTGTGCCAGCCACGTGTAGGCCTGAATGATTTGCGGGAACGCTTGTCCGCGATCGATAGCCGTGCAAACTTTCTGTAGTTCTCCTATCGCTTCATCAAGCAGTCCCATTTCCTTGAACGCCACACCCATGTTGTAGTGTGTTTCCGGATCCTCTGTATCAGTGGAACCTTCTTCCACCTCTTCCTTGAATTCGGCGAACAGTTCGGAAAGAGGTGATGAGACGTCCGCCAACTCTGATGGCGCCGTTTCGAGCGCCGCTGCAGTTGCGACAGCCGCGGCAGTCCCAGATCCCTGCGGTTGTGCGATGCTGGCTGCGGCGGCGTGCGCCGGCATTGACGGCGCCGGCATCACAGGGATGTTCGGAATGCTCGGACCGGAAGAGGGAAACGAGGCCGGAGGTGCCCCGGTGTTTCCTCCCGCCAAGAAATCGTTGCCGAGTGAGCTCTCCAGATCGAGAACGAAATCAGAAAGGACATCCGCCTTGTGTGAAGCCGCGGCAACCATCGGTTCTGGTTGTGGCTCCGGCTCCAGTGCAATCGGCTGATGCTGCGGAAGAACCTCTGTTACGTCCGGTTCCGCTTGCAGGTCTCCGAGCGGCTCGATGGTACCTTTCGCGGCCACAGCAGGTTCCGGCGCTGGAGGCGTGACGTCCGGTTGTTCCGGCACAGGCTGAGGCGCGGGTGGCTGCTCCGCGAGAATCGGCATTTCCTGCACGGGCGAGAGCTCGTGGACAACGCCGGGTATATGTTCTGGCGGGGCCGGAGCTTCTTCGATTTCAAATTCTGTGATTGGTGCAGATTTCACGCCACCGGTTCGCGGTTCCGGGGGAGGCTCGAATCCAGCGTCATCTTTTTGCGTCAGCAGATTCTCGATTGCAACGTCGTCCAACGCAGAAGATTCAACGGCAACCTCAGTCTGTCCTTTTGGCTGCGGCGCTTGCGCTCGGGCGGCTGCCTCAATCTGCTGCTCGAGCGATGCGATCTCACCGTGATCGGGAGAAAGTTGGCGCAAGCGCCCTAACGCAGCGCGTGCCTCGTCAAGCATGGACTGCGAAACATAGAAGTTGATTTCTTCCAGGAGATCCGAAATGACGCTTGGATGCGGTGCCTCAGCCGATGCCGATGTCGCTTCGGCCTCTGGAGCTTTCGCTTCGAGCGGTTCTGGGAGCTTACTCTCGACAACGGGTTCAGGCGGAGGTGGTAGATGCACTTCCGCGGGCGTCGCGTCGACCGACGGTTGCTCGGAAACAGCGGTTTCCCACTCCGCCGACAAATCGATCTCATGAGCTTCGCCGAGCTCGGCCTCGGCCGCGTGAGGAGGCGTAATTTCGAATGCTGGAATGTCGGCCGGGATCTCGTGTACTTGTGGTTCTGCGAGTGTTTGCTCTTCTGGCGCTTGCGCCGCAGCGTGGCTCTGTTCTGGCGGAGCCGGTGCCGCTTCTTGAACCGGTGGTTCTGTTGCTACTTCAGGTCCGCCGCATCGGAGGGCGTATTCTGCATACTGCTGCGCCTCGCCAGGCTTGCCGGCTTTCGCAAAGATTCGGCTGAGCAACTGGTAACAATGTGCCGCATCTTCGGTGCGGCCGCTGCGCAGATAAATGGATGCAAGCCTCTGGTTCAGACGAACATCGTCGGGAGCCTTGGCGAGGGCGCTTTCCAGCAGGTGGATAGCCTGCTGCGGCTTACCATATGACTCGTACAGTTCGGACTCGGTTACCGCTGAATTGATGCTGTCGCTAACCGCCGGCGTGTACGATTGCTGTAAAGATGGGCCGTTCTGTTCCGCCAGCTCCTCGATGAAAAACGCTTGTTCGCCCTGATCGGGCTCAGTGGGACGTGCTGCAACGTCCTGCCCCAGCCGCGCCATCACCTGCCGGTAATTCTGCATGTGCAGAGGATTTCCCGGCTCCAGTTCGGCAAGGTCCTTATATAGATCGCGCGCTTTTTCCAGTTCGCCTGCCTGGACATAGGCGTGAGCCAGCAGCTCGTTGATTTCCGGGACGCTGCTCGAAGCCCCCGCTTTCATGAAAATGTTGCGAAGCGTCTCCAGGGATGCGGGGCGATCCTTTAGTTGTCCAATAAGCGGCTGCAGGGACAGGATGACTTCGGTGCTGTCGCCTGCCAGCAGCGTGCTGGAGAACTCGTCGTAGATTCGCAGAGCGGTTTCCGCATGCCCAGAAGTGACCAGTGCAGTGGCCAATTCCCGGATGCCGCTGCTGTCGTTGTGGACCGACAGAAGCTTCCGAGCCATCGGCTCAGCTTCATCGTATTTCTCAGTCTTGAGGTATGCTCGCAGGAGCGCATGCAGGCCTACGGGAAGGGAATCGATCGTCGGCACGCGTTCCAGGAACTTAGTGCCTCCCGCTGTATCACCCGCGTCCAGCGCGATCTTGCCGCGCAGCAACAAGGCCTCGGTATTGGTCGAATCAATCGCCAGCAGCCGGTTGAGCGCATCGATGGCGGCATCTATCGATTTGCGTTCCGACAGCGAGGCCGCGATGCGGAAGAGCAGATCGCGAGCCTTATCTTTCTTTCCTAACTTGACGTAAATGTCGGCGAGTTTTCCCTGGACGGCGGCATTATCGGAGTCGCCCTCCAGCATTTTCTCGAAGATGCGGGCTGCGCCTTCATAATCATTTTTCTTCAGTGCGGAGTCAGCGAGGATCAGGTATTGCTGCCTGGCATCGTTGAGCAGCCCCTGTTGTGTGTAGAGTTCGGCAAGCTTCTGGACCATCGAAATGGAATTCGGATCCAGTTTCGTGACTTTCTTGTACATGGCGATCGCACGCAGAGTGAATCCCTGCGTCGCGTAAGAATCGCCGACCCGGGTGTAATACTCGCTTGCTTTGGAAGCGTCGCCAGAGCGCGCGTAAAGATCGCCGACGGTGTTCAGAACGGTCAGGTCTTTCGGCTCTTTCTCGATAATTTTTTCGTACTCGGCAATGGCATTCGTGAGCTTGCCCTGCTGGACATACTTTTCCGCATTGGCAAGGACCTTTTGCTTGTTGAACCCAAAGCCGAGAGCCATTCTGTAATCCGCCTGTCGGTTACTCAGTACGCCTGCGTACTACCATTTAACTGAAATGATCTTGAACAAAAGAACTGTCTCTTCGATCAAAGCTCGCGTCCGAAGGAGTTCCTTCAACATTACACACTTCGGGAACTGTCATTGGATCGAAAACGGGTTTTAAAGTACCACATATATACCTGCGTCGACCCCGCAATAGTACCGAATTGATTACGGTACCGCGGCTTACTTTGGACGTTGTACGAGTGGGGTTTGTGAAAATCGTGCGGCAAACAACAGTTCAGGTGGATTTCTGATTTGCAGTGCTTTGTTCCATCAATCGACGCAACACGCGTACTCCGCGAAGAATCTCTTCGCGTTCGCTGCTGCTGGCGAGTTTGAGTACGTCAGCCAGGGGATGAAGAGTCAACACCGGTATCCTCTTTCGCATGAAATCCTGCACCGGCTTCGATGGTGTTATCACCGTGTACCGGCGGTCCTTGGAATCCACCCTGCGAAGAAGGAAGCCGCGTTTCTGAAGCCGGTCCACAATCCCCGAGACAGTACTGTGCGAAAGACTAACACGCTCGCTGAGCTGCTTAAGGCTCAGCCCACCCGCGCGCACGACGGCTTCCATCACAAGTTGTTGCGGGGCCGTAAGGTGGCCGCGAGCGACTTCAGAATCTATCGGGCGCCGTAGAATCTGGCGCACAACGCGCAAGTGCTCGTCGAGTTCGCGGGCAATTTCTCCAATGGCCGATTCAGTGTGCATGCAGAAATCAGAAGACTCCCGGAATGAGGGCTTTAACCTCGTGCTTGTATTGCGTGTACTGATCTCCAAACTGTTGCTCCATCAGTGCCTCTTCGGTCCGCAGTTTCATAAACCAGCCAATGAACGCCAGTCCAAGAGCAACGAACCCGCACACTCGACCGATTTCGATGGCAGTACCCAGTACCATAAGCAGAAGTCCGGTATAAATCGGGTGTCGCACGAGCGCATAAGGGCCGCTTCGGACCAATTCGTGACCGGCCTTAATCGTCACCCTCGCACTCCAATTCGTTCCCAGGGTCAATCGAGCCCAGACCGCAAATAGAGCCCCGGCGAATGTTAGAATTACGCCTGCCCAGGCGGTTGCATCCGAGCTTGCAAGCAATCGCGCCTGCAAGACTTGCGGCAGATTCTGTTTCGCAAACATCAGGTAGAACGCAGCGATTTCAAACGCCAGCTGCACAAGTCGCGAGGCGGTAGGCTGTACCCGAACCGACTGTTTGGCCCCCAGCCACCCCGCCAGCCAGAATACGCCCAGGCACATCCACAGCCAGCCGATCACATTTCCCAAGTCAACATGCGGCATATCCTCACCCCTGAAGATAATACGTCGTACACAACGCGTCGTATACGACATATCTTGTTACGCCGACGTCGGATTTGTCAATCGCATATTTCAGCATTATGCGCGCGGGTCGGTGAGAACTGGCTTTTCGAGGCTCGGGTGACGAAAGGCCAATACGGCGGACTCTAAGGTTACCTGCCCTACTGCGTCTAACTTCGGTTATCTTCGAGCTTCCTCCTCCAGGGAAGGTGTGCGTTTCCAGCGTTCTCCTTCGCGCTTCGCCGCAAAGTGACAAGAGGAAGCAATGGGCAAAGAGACCCTAGGACGTTACGAGATTGTCGGCGATTTGGCCGAGTACCGCGTCGGCAAAGTTATCAAAGCCACTGACCCAAAAACCAAGCAGACAGTCGCGTTGAAGACCTTTCGCCTGGATGCAACCGAGGGCCACGATCAGGAACTGCTGAAACGCTTCCGCACCGAGGCCGAAGAGGCCCGCGTTTTGAGCAGCCCAAATATCGTGACGATGGTCGGCACCGGAGAAGACAAGGGCGTCTTCTTTGCGGTGATGGAATTTGTCGATGGCATTCGCATCTTCGACATGATCTTGAGCAAGAAAGAAATCTCGACGAACGACATCGTGGACATCTCGCGACAGGTGGGCCTGGCACTCGAGCATGCCGCCAGCAAGAAGATTGTGCATCGCAATTTCAAGCCCGGCAATGTGATGGTGGAATGGGATGGCTCGGTAAAGATTATGGATTATGGCGTACCGGCTGGGATTGAGGTGGGAGCGCCAGCCAATGGAGCCATGCCGCAGCTTCTCTACTACATGTCGCCCGAGCAGGTTCAGCGCGCACCTATGGATGTTCGTTCCAACATTTACAGCTGGGGGGCGATGCTGTACGAACTGATCGGCGGGAAGAAAGCGGCGCCTGGCGAAACAAAAGAAGAGATCTGCAAAAACATCGTATCGGAAATGCCTCCGCCCCTTTTGCATCATGTGCCCGGAGTTCCGGTTGGCATCAACCACGTTGTCATGAAGGCGCTGGCTAAGAATCCCTCCGAGCGTTATCAGACAGGCAGCGAGCTCATCAACGACATCGAGAATTACAAGCAGTTTGGCAAGCCGAGTGTGCCGGTTACGGGCGATACGACTCGCATTCAAGTGAACGCCGCTGCTCCAGCGGTGGCTGGATCATCGAATTCGGCGGTGCCGAATGTTCCCCGGCCAACAGTGCCTCCCCCAATTCGTGTTGTAGGACCTGTGAGCGCCTATGCGGCGAGTCCCGTTACGCCTGAAATGACCGTCGCGCGCCCGGCCGCGCTTGCCGCACCATCTGGAGTTGGCGGATATAACCCGGTGCCCGGAGTGACGCCCATTCCGCTCGCGTCACAAAGCAGCGGCGCTCCCGCTGCGGTTGCAACCGAGCCCGAGCCCATTCCAGGTACCGTGGCCGCACAGCAGCCGAAGCCCGAGGCGAAAGTCGTCCATCCCCTGATCGTGGCTGCACCACGAAACAAGCCGATGCTCGACAGCACGGTTCGCATCTCGGCGCCGACGATGCCGGTGGAGAGATCGAACACAAGCGCACCCCTAACAACTCCGGCTACGAGGACGGTTCCTCAAGCCAGCAAGCCGAAGCCGAAAGCGAAAAAGTCCGGCTTCGACCTGGCCGATCGCAAAAACCAGATGATCGCCGGCGGCGCCGTTCTGGTATTGCTGTTGCTGGCGGTATTCGTAGGTTTGCAGTTTGGGCATTCCCATGAAGATGTAATTCAGCCAGCAGCCGGCAATACGCTGCCCGTGCAGCAACCAGAACCGGTCGTCACCGCGCCCGCGCAGTTGCCCGAACAATCTCCGGAGGCGCTTGCAGCGGAGCAGGACAAATCTGAACCTGAGGTGGTTTTCAATAAGAAAGATCGCAAAAAGAGAACGCCGGTGAAGCCGGTGGTCGCTTCGGCTCCGATTGCGACAACCGGTCAGTTGAGCATCAATTCCGTACCTGCCGGTGCGCAGATTCAGATCGATGGCCGGACTGATCCGAGCTGGGTAACTCCGTATGAGGTTACCGTCGCAGCAGGCCCGCATTCGATCGTGGTTTCAAAGCCGGGATTTGGATCGCAGTCGGAAAACCTTGATGTCGTCGCCTCGAACCGCGCCGTTGTTTCTCTCAGATTGACAGAAATGCTGGGAATCGCAGCCGTGAACAGCGATCCGGCGGGGGCTTCGATCTACATAGACGGCCGCGACAGTGGAAAAGTGACACCCGCACAGGTTTCTGTGTCAAAAGGAACACACACCCTCGCAGTGAAGCGGCTGGGGTATTTCGATGCGTCAGAATCCGTCGAACTGGCTGCAGGCCAGACCGTTCACTATTCACCGAGCCTGAAGATGATGGGCGACGCGAATGAGGTTCACAGCGCCAATAAGCTGGGGAAACTCTTCGGTGGCGGCTCTCATGACATGGGGACGCTGAAGATCAAAACCAGTCCGCGGGGCGCCCAGATCACTATCAACAACCGGGTTATGGATCGCGCAACACCGGCCGACTTCGCAGTTCCACCAGGGAATTATGAGGTCATCCTGACGGCCCCGGGATACAAGCCACTCCGCAAAATGATCTCATTGCAAAGCGGTGATCGGCTGAACCTGGACGAAGTGCTCGAAAGGTAACAAAGCAAAAAAGAAGCTCTGCACATAGGCGTTGCGGTGCTAAGATTCTGAGCAAGATTTATCGGCCGCACGGATATGTTTGCTCGGTTACTGTAGTCGCTTTTGGCTTGCCGCAACTCCCCTCCCGCAACATAATCCTTGGCCTAAGGGTGGGTTTTCTCCCATGACGTGTCCAAAGTGTGGGGCAAGCAACCCAGGGCTTGCGACGCGTTGTTCACAGTGCGATAGCGAACTTCCTCGTGCACATTCCGATTCCACATGGGGTGGTGGCAGAGATTCGTCTCCTAGTCCAGCGCCAGTCTCAGCTTATGCTGGTGGCGCGAACCGGTCGTCCATAGGCGCCACTTCGGGCGGAGGCGGAGGGAATTTCCCGACTGCGGCGGGAGTTGGACGCGCTCGTATAAGACCCGAATCTGAGGTGGATTTCGGTCCGCGATATCGCGTTGAAAAACTTCTTGGGCAAGGCGGCATGGGGTCAGTCTACAAGGCCTATGACCTTGATCTGAACCGCACCGTAGCGCTCAAGCTCGTGCGCCCCGAACTGATGGCCCAGCCGGAGTCCTTGCAGCGCTTCAAGCAGGAACTGCTGCTTGCCAGCAAGATCTCTCACAAGAACATCCTTCGCATTCACGACCTCGGCGATGTAGCGGGAACGAAGTTCATTTCCATGGCATACGTGGACGGATCAGACCTCCACCACGTCTTGAAGGCCCAAGGTAAGCTGAGCATGGAACGCACGCTGGATATTGCCAAACAACTCTGCTCCGCTCTTGAAGCCGCGCACGGCGAAGGTGTCGTCCATCGGGATATGAAGCCGCAGAACGTCATGCTCGATAAGGACGACCACGTATACGTCTCGGATTTCGGGCTGGCCAAGTCGATCGAATCCGAGGGCGGCATGACGATGACCGGCGAATTGCTAGGGACTCCTCGTTATATGGCGCCGGAGCAAATCGAGTGCAGGCCCGTCGATGGGCGCACGGACCTGTATGCCCTTGGTCTCATCATGTACGAAATGCTGACTGGCGATGTGCCATTCCAAGCCGAATCAACATTTCAGCTGATGTACAAGCGCGCCAACGAAACACCACCTGCCCCTAAGCAGGTCAACCCGGATATCCCCGACTGGCTCAACCAGGTGGTGATGAAATGCCTGGAGCGTGATCCGGCGAAGCGCTACCAGACTGCACGCGAAATCCTGGGCGATCTGGAGTTGCAGCAGTCTCCGTCCGGCTTTCCGCCCAGCATGTCCATTCGCTTGCCCCAGATGGCGCTGAATGTGCCAATGGAGAAACGCACACTCATCGGGCTGATCGTGGCGATCGTGCTGGTCTCGAGCGGAATTGCTCTAATCGGCTACAGGATGGTGCGGAGGACGTCGGCCGCGCAGGTTGCCGTGGTTCCAGAGCGCCGAGTAGCCGTACTGCCGATCAAGGTTCTTGGGGACGAAGGTGAGTTGGGATATATCAGCACAGGTATTACCGAAGCGTTGACAGCAAAACTGTCGCAATTGAAAGAATTGAATGTTGCATCCACCGCGGCTATACAGCGAGTGAATCTGAACGATTCAGTGCCGAAAATCGCCAAGAATCTCGGTGTCAAATATGTGATCCAGGGTAGCCTGCAAGGTTCGGGCGAGAACATTCTGGTTTTGCTGAATGTGCTCGATGATAAGGGGAACCCGGTCGGCAAGGCGCTGCAACCGTTCTCCGGAAAGAAGCAGGACCTGCTGACGCTGGAAGACGACATGTTCAATGCCTTGCAACCCGGGTTATCCAGTTCCGCACAGCCGGTAGTTGCGTTCCGCCCCACCGAAAACATGAACGCATATGAGCTCTATCTGAAAGGGCGGAACACGTTCCTTCGCGGCGAACTCGACCCAAAGAATGTTCAAGCGGCGATTGGCTATTACGAACAGGCTACGGCTGCCGACCCAAATTTCGCGCTGGCGTGGGCGGGGATGGCCGATGCGTACTTACGCGTTTACAAGAGCAGTAAAGATTCCGCCGCCGCTCAGAAAGCGTTGGCCGCCGCGCAAGCGGCCAATCGCATTCAAGGTGCTGATAGCATTCCTGAAGTGCAGTACACGTTGGGAAGCGTATTAAACGCTACGGGTAAAACTGCCGAAGCGATTGCCGTCTTGCAGAGCGCACTGAAACTCGCGCCAAATTCCGATGAGGCGTATCGGCGGCTTGGCGATACGTATCGCGCTGCCGGTAAAAAGGACGATGCGATTGCTGCTTATAAGAAAGCGATTGAGTTGAACCCGTATTTCTGGTTCAACTACAACGTTCTGGGGACGACATACTATCGCTTCGGCCTGTACGAACAGGCGCTTGACGCGTTCAAGAAAGTCACGGAACTGAATCCCGATAACGCGATGGCTTATGCCAACCTGGGAGCCATCTATTTCACCCAGGACCAGTGGAACGAAAGCGTTCCCATGTTCGAGAAGTCCATTACTTTGAAGCCTGCTCCCGATGCCTATTCGAACCTGGGAACTCTGTATTTTTATCTTCATAACTACGAAAAGGCCGTCGAGAACTACAAAAAAGCAGTGGACCTGAGCCCCAAAGATCAGTTCTACACTGGCAATCTTGCGAGCGGTTATTGGTGGGCAGGGGACCATGCGCAAGCGGAAAAGACCTTTGATCAGGCTATTTCGCTAGGTTCAAAACAATTACAAGTGAACCCACGGGATGCAGGCGTGATGGGAAGCATGGCTTTGTACTATGCGCAGAAGGGCGACACGCGCAACGGCCAATCGATGATTCGCCGGGCTCGCGAAATCGATCCGAGTAACTCGGACTTGGCCTACGACGATGCCGTGATCAGCTATCTGGCCGGGCAGAAAGCTCAGTCCGTTTCCGCATTGCAAGACGCGGTCAAGAAAGGTTATTCGCTGAAGATTGCGAAAGCCGATCCGTGGCTGAACAAGGCTTTCGAGGAGCCTGAATTCCAAGCCCTTGTGGCGTCTGCATCCAAGTCAAAATAGGTCTGGGTTACCTCTAGCTCGTCCAGTGCGCATTATTCGGTAAGCAAAAAAGAAAAGCCCGACTTTGCGTCAGGCTTCTTGTTGCAGCTTACCGGGTCGGGGAGTTCACTTCTTTAGTCGAGAAAAGAAGCGTTTACGGAAGCTCACCAGCAATCCGGTTCCCAACAGAGCGAGTGATGTAGGTTCGGGGACGTTTGCGGTCAAGGTGAAATCTCCCGGTTGCCAAGTAGCCGTTCCGTTACCAGTGTTGCCTGCACAATTAGTTATCTCGCCGTCGTTTGAACAAGGCGTGAGGTCGACGTACATAATGGCGCCGACTCCAATTCCCGTGTAGTCGTTCCCAGGATCGAAATCTGGAGAACTGCACGGGTTCCCTGAACCGTCATCGGGGGGAGCGCCCGGTAGCTCACAGCCGCCGCCGTAGAACAAAAGGCTTGATACGAATCCATTGCTGTCCGTATTGATCTGGCAGGGCGAAACAAACGCTGTTCCACCGGTGGTGGGATCAATCGGGGAATCGCAGAAAACCTGACTTCCAAGGAACAGTCCCTGGTCAGCCGTCGGAAGTGTTACCAGGAGATTAGTCCAGACTTGCCCGCTCTCGTTCTGAAAGCAGAACACTGTACCCGAAGTGGCGGTCAAGCTAAGGTCGAACGAAGTTCCCTGCTCGACCGTGACCGACGGGCAGATAGGATCCCCTACGCTCATTCTTTGAGCGTGCAGCAAGCTACTGCAGAAACAAAATAAGGCCAGACATACGACGAGCTTAATCGCTTTCATGTGGGGGACTCCTTCGGTGCAGGCTCTTCGTGCAATCGAAGCTCCAAAAGGGGACTGAACGCACTTCCACTTTGCACATCTTTGTTTTCAAGAGATTAGGTGCGCGAAATGCGGATCACGCCTGTAGGCGCTGAGGTTAGCACTGCAAAGTACAGCAGCTAAACTGCAAGTGCTTGCAGTTGCCACTGCGGGAGCGGTCCTTCAGCGAAACTTGATAATGGATGGGATTGTTGGAACCCAATCTGCGATCGCGCTGCTGTTCCCGATGATCAGAGCCAACTTAAGGTGCGCTGAAATCCGAATTAGCGGCAGCGGTAACTAGGCTTTTGTAAGAGTTTTTCGGCGCAAGCTTCTTCCCAACCATCCAATCAGACCTGTTCCAAGTAATACGAAACTGGATGGTTCAGGAATCAAATTTGCTGTTCCTGAAAACTGAAAGTCCGCGGTTGCTATGCCAACAGGGTGGGCTTCTGTGGTGCCCGTAAATCCTTGCGCAATGCCAGACAGACTGTAAAGGCAGAGCACGTCAGCACTGTCTCCGCAGTCCTGGTTCAGGGTCGGGTTGTATTGAAGCTTCAAGTCAAGCGGAACGCCGCAATCATTTGCGGCCACCACATCCGGCGCACAGGTATAGAATCCCAGGAGGCCTGTAAATGTGCCGGTCGCGAATGTTGTGGGGAACGGATTTGCCGCTGTTACGGGATCGGTAATCATGTTGAAGTTGAGTTGAAGCCATATCATCTGATTGTTGTGCGGACCAGTAGCATTCACGACCGCATTCACATCTGTGAACGATTGGGTAATCTGGCAGGGGTCACCGACTACGCAATTTCTAGTATTGCTGTCGATGAACATACCCATGTTTCCGTAGTTCAGAGTTTGGCCATTCCCGAATGACATCAAAACAGTTTGATTATTATCAGTGTCGCTTGACGCTGTCCCCGATATCGAGATAGGAGTTGCAAAACAAGCGGAGCATAAGATCAGAATTAATGAAGCCAATAACAAAATCAAGCCGCTACCAATCTTCATGGATCGCCTCCGTGAACAGAAACCACGTGTTAACGCAAGTCGCCTTTGGGTGATAGTGACCAGTGTCCGCCGATCGTTACATTCAGCTAGAAGAAATTGTTGAGCTCGACCAGAACAACACCAAGTCGCAGTAACATATTCTTCCGAAACTGCAATTCGCAACGGAAATTTTAAACAATTTTTAATCTGTTCGCGGTGCGTAAATAAACGTGCCAACGGAAGACAAATAAGAAATGCTCGTTGAAATCTGCTGTGGGTCGATTGATGACGCCATCGAAGCCGAGGCCGGCGGAGCGGATCGCATCGAATTATGTTCCGCTTTATTTCTGGGAGGACTCACGCCCTCTATCGGAACCATTCTCGAAGCAAAAGCACGTCTGAAGATTCCCGTGATGGTGATGATTCGGCCTCGCGCCGGTGGTTTCTGCTACGCCGAGGCTGAAATGGCTTCGATGGAGCGCGATGCCGAAATTGCTCTGGCCAACGGCGCCGACGGACTAGTATTTGGGATCCTAAATCCAGATGGCACCGTCGACGCCAACCGTTGCCGCCGAATCCTCCAGCGAATGGGCGTTCAGCAACGCGTTTTTCACCGGGCATTCGATGTGACACCCGATCCCCGAGCCGCTCTCGACCAGCTCGTAGATCTCGGATTCACTCGCATCCTCACGAGCGGTCAGCAGGACACAGTTCCTGAAGGAATTGATTTGATCCGAGAGATCATTCAATACGCCCGCGGAAGAATCGAAATCCTGCCGGGCGGCGGCATTCGGCCGTCCCATATCGCAGAAGTTGTGCGCAGAACAGGATGCACGCAAGTTCACTTGACCGCCTTTAAGAACCAGGTCGACACTTCCACCCGAGCCAGGCCGGAGGTCACGTTTGGCGGCTCGCTGCAACCCCGGGAAGACCTCTATCAGCTAACAGATCGCGAACTTGTGCGGAGCATCGTGAGTTCCGATCAAAAATCAAGCTAAAACGGTACATCCCCGCCCCGCCACCAGTATTTGTGGAAAAAGCTGTTGATTTTGTACGCTGCTGTGAATTACTTGTGCCCTCGAATGTGACTTTGGTCACGTCCGAGAGCCCATGGAACTCGGATAAGATGCCAGCATTCATATTGATCCTGGCGGCGTAATCGGAATTAAGTCCTCCCGTCCGACTGAGCCACCACAGGTGGACTCGTGTGCTAAATCGAAGTCAGTTTCGCAGCTTACTGGTGGCCGCCTCCACCGTTCTGGTGGTGGTCTATGCCTTCGTATCCGCCGCCGCGAAGCCTTCGCATGAGCTCACGATTTTTGCCGATATCGCGCAACCTGCGCTGATCGCACTCGTCCTCGTCGCCTTCGCCAGTAACTTGCGTGGATCTCACGGTCGCGCGCGCAAATTCTGGATGCTGATGACCTCAGGCGCTGCGCTCTGGTTCATCAGCTCAGGAACCTGGGTTTATTTCGAACTTGTCCTTCATGCCGACGTAAACGCACCCACCGTTCTCGACATCGTCCTCTTTCTGCATCTCGTGCCGATGATGGCGGCGCTTGCGACAATTCCTCATGAACACCGGAGGATGCCGTCGCTGGTCGGGATGCCGCTCGCCATGATTGCGGTCTGGTGGATGTATCTTTACTCTTTCGTTGTCATACCTTGGCAGTACCTTGTTCCGGACCGCCTTCACTACGGTGCCAGTTTTAATGTCCTCTACGTAATCGAATCCATCGTTCTGATTATTGGCTGGCTGATGCTTTGGTACAGCTCCTCTGGCGGCTGGCGAAGCCTCTACGGTGCGCTCCTGCTCGCCTCGGTGGGATATACCATCAGTTCTTTTTTCATCAACATCGCCATGGATAAGAATGACTATTACACGGGCAGTCCCCATGACATTCCGCTTGTGCTGGCGGTTACAACCATGGTGTGGGCGGCATCGCTGGAGCCCGGCAGTTCATCCCAACGCGAGTCGTTGGTCACCGAAGACGAAGATGCCATGCACGCTACGTGGATCAGCCGCCTCGCCATCTGCGCGATGCTGTCGGTTCCTGTGATGGCCATCTGGAGCATGAATTTCGGCCATGCCCCTGTGACCATCCGCGAATTTCGTGTCCTGGTCTCGTTCATTGCGGTGGTGGCGCTGGCGATCTTGCTTTTCGCCAATCAGCAGATCCTAAGCAAGAAACTCCGCAACTCGCTGGCGACCGTCCGCGAATCATTCTTCGAGTTGGCGCGCACTCGCGAAGCGTTGGAATACCGTGCTACACATGACAGCATGACGGGAGCGATGAACCGGAGTGCCATACTGGCTGCGCTTGAGCGTGAACTGTCACGTGCGTCACGCTCAGCGCATGAACTCGCGGTGTTGCTGATTGATCTCGATCACTTCAAGGCCATTAACGACAATTTCGGACACGCCTCGGGCGACGTTGCGATTGTTTCCGCGTGCACTCGTATGCAGGACTGCTTGCGCGCACATGATTACGTCGGCCGCTACGGTGGGGAAGAATTCCTGGTGATCGTGACCGATTGCGATCGCACATCAGCTCTGCAGATTGCAGAACGAATCCGCACCAAAATTGCCGAGCACCCGATCACGATGAATGCGAAGCCGCTCTTCGTGACTGCCACAATAGGTATGACACTGTCGCGACCGGAGGATGTTCCAGAATCGCTGCTGCGCCGCGCCGATTTGGCGCTTTACCAAGGCAAGGCGACTGGGCGTAACCGGGTAAGCATTTCCGACTTAGCCCCAGGGGAAATATCAAATCTGCAGCCGGTTTCGAACCGCGTCGAGTGATCGCCTCGCCCTGCTTTCCAAACTTCGTCCACGTTCATTTTGTGCTTCCCGCCTGAGTGATTTTGTGAGTAGTGGTTATTCGATTCAGTCGAGCCATCACTTCGAAACACAGCCGATTGGGGTGATACGGTTTCAATTCTCCTGTGCGGGTTGGGCCTTCCTCCTCTCGGGTTGCCTCGAGACTGTCCATCTTCGTGACAAAAGCAGGAGTCCGCCCGTGAGAAGGCCGGTTTTGACCCTTGTCACGCTTTTTCGGGCCTGCATCGAAAAATGGAAGGAGACCGAGCAGATGTTTCGTATTTGCAAAGTTCTAAGTTCCATAACGCTGGGCGCGGCTCTGATCGCACCAGCGATGATGATGCACGCCCAACCTGTCCCGCAAGATCAGGACCAGAACCGTGACAACGATCGCAACTACAACAACCAGAATCGTGACAATCGCGATCGCGACTACAACAATCAGAATCGCGACTACAACCAGAACGGCCGCTACTACGATCGCTCCCACAACGACTACCATCAATGGAACGCACAGGAAGAGTCACAGTACCGTCGTTGGCTGAATGACAATCACCGCAATTACACCGACTATAACCGGCTGGACCAGCGGGATCAGCAGCAGTACTGGAATTGGCGTCATAACCAGAATGACCAGGGCAATCGCCACGATCGCGACAACCATCCGGAACAGCATTAACAAGTTTGTCGAGAGTGTGTGAACTGTGGAGCCCGCTCGCCCCGAGCGGGCCGTTTCTTTTGCGTCGCTAGAGACGTTCAGCGGTGCACCAGCAAGCCCTTATTACGAACACAGCCTTAACGCTATAAAATTTTGGCTCTAGCCGTAGATGCTGCAAGCACTTACGAATCTAGAACAGAAAAACATTTCAATGCGATGGTCACGTTCGACTTCGGTAATCTGTTGCCAGAGGACGGCTATGAAGTACAACGCCGCCAAACGTCCTTGGTCGGTGATATCTCTGCGGTTCACAGTCTTCACACTCTAATCAGCATCAACTCGTGCAGTCGCGTGTCGCGTCTGTAAAATCGATCATCAGCTCTAAAGGTTTGGCCGTCGCACGTGCGAGCTTGCAGGCTGCGCCTGGTTCTACAACTGACGGCCGAGCAAACTATCTGCTAAAGGAAGCTCTGAACAATGCGGGAGCGTCGGGTTTGCAGCAGGAGATCGGCCGCTTGCTCAACCTGCAGCCATAACTCCGCATTTCACATCCGGTCACTCAAGAGCACAGCGTCTGGAGATGCTGAGCTTTTATGTTGTCGTTTGCAGCTGATTTGAACGCCTTCACGGAAGAAGAACGGCTCCACGTGCGGAGGAACAGGGATTCAAAGTTGAGTGGTGTTGGCGGTTCACGAGCCACCAAACCCTTCAACCGCCATGCAGTCACCCCCTCACCCTTAGCGTAAATTAGTGGATATCTTCGTTTCCGCTCCAAAGCGGCGGTAATTACTGAATCTCACATCATTCAGGAACGTTTTGACTGGACCCTCGTAATCAGGGTGCGAAATCGCGTCACGCTTTTGCGCGCTGTGCGACTGCAGCATCGAAACGCTCCTTACCGGGCAGATATAGCTACGGCCTCCGATATCCGTTGCTGCGTACTCGATCGCAATCCCGGCATCGGTGACCAAAGCTCCAGCGGCCAAATCGGCTTCCACGGTCAGCAGTCGGATGGAACCGTCTGCCGGGCTGAACACAATGTCGCCGTGATAGGCAGCGCGCTCATTCCACACCTGCATGTCCGCTGTACCAGCTGTGTTAAAGCTCCCTACGATACAGCAGAACTTCACATAGTAATGTGACTTTTCATGTGGGACCTGGTAATGGAAAACAGCCAACGTTCCGTCACTGCTTTTCTCCCAGCGGGTCCACGTGATCTTCCCTTTCACGGCGTCAGCCAGGACCATGGAGAGAATCGGCCCGAACTCGCCGCTCGTGATCAGACCTCCAACACCATTTCCTTTCTTTTCGACTTTCACTCCCTTTTCTTCGATCTCTTTCCGATCTCGATAAGTCACTTCCATCTTGAGGCTTCCAACCCAGTGAAGAGGCTGATAAAAGCGGGTCTCGATGCCGTAGGGACCGGACCATTCTTCTCTCGGCTGATCTTCGAATCCGTTGCTGAAGCGAGTAGCCATAAGGTTGGGCAACTGGCGAACGGTTCGGTTCACGTAGTCCACAAGCTTGAGCAACATATCGCGCGCTGCTGCGGCGCTTGGCGATGCATCACGTGGCATTTCATCGGCAGGGGGCAGCAGAAAGATCGACGGGTCGGCTAGGAGCATGAGCTGTACGCGCGACTTGTCTCCCGGTAATTTGCTCGTCAAGTCGGCCAGGCGGGTGCCGCTCAAACGATCCGTCAACACCATCCCATTGAGCTTCTGCGCCAGGTCTCCATCTGATGTACCTTGCGCAGATGCGATGATCTGCATGAGTTCGCCGGAGCTTACTTTTTTGGGAGTGGTGTCAGTTGCTCCAGCGGTAACGCAAAAACAAATTGAAACGATCAGCATAGCGATTGGAACTCGGTGCATCAAAGACACCCCCGGTCATAGACGTTCGCAAAAGTATAGTCGCTTTTACAGAAGGCGCCATTTGATGGTGCCTACTTCTTGGTTGCCTTGCCATTGAAAAAAGGCAACCACGTAGATCCGCCGTCAGCTGAAACTTCATATTTCATGGTGTATGAACCCGGCGAAATCATTTTAATAGTCCTCCGGTTCTGAATGGTCATCCCACCATAGTTGTTCTGACCAGTCCATGTCCATGGATCCCCGTTCAATAATCCGGCAGGGACGACATGACGACCGGAGCTGTCTAATCTTTCCTCTGTATATTCCCCTTTTCCAGAATCGTACCCGAGCATTGCGATAGAGCTGCCGGGACCGCCGAGTTCTGGCGGCATCGAGAAATCGGAATGGCTGATTAGGAAGAAGCGGCCTTTCAGCCACTCAGCTTCACGCTGTCACTGAATGCACCGCCGCCGCCCCAGGGGCCGGAATGAACGGTTGCTTCGCTCGTCCAATTGCCGGCGAAGTAATCAAGCTTTTTCAATTCCGGTTCAGGAGTGGCAGGGGCTGCTTGCGCGATGGCACCAGTCGCAAACGCGGTCAGCAAAAAGAGCACAGCAACCCGGTTCTTCTTCACGCGAACGCTCCTTGTCTGTAACGAAACGAGTGTTGCTCTAGTGTGATATGGCCAATAGTGGGGATCGTCACGGCCTTGTTATGACAAATGTCATCTAGCAATCGAACCGCTTTGCGCGGAGTTTGGATTTGTAACCTGCGTTCCCGGAAGGATAACTGGATAAGGATAGCCGCGATCCTTCAGCGATTGTGGATTATCATCGAGCCGTTCGAAGTTAGGAAACTGGGCAGATATGGCTACGGCCGCTGATATTTGTTGCGGTGTACTCCCTCCGCCGAGCTGCGCAGCCGTCGCAGCTCACGGCTGTTCAAGCTGGAACAGCTATAGATCATGCGATCTGCACTTATTGAGGGGAACCAACCTCAAGGTATGGGATGTCTCTTGCAGGCACGAACACTCGGAGCTATTGCAGCTTTGCGTATTCGGCCTTCGCTTGCTTGAGGATAGGAATGTCAGAATCGGCATCTTTCCACAAAGTGAGGAAATCCTGATAGGCAGCGATGGCTTTAGTGTGAGCGGCGCTGGCATCAGGTCTCTGGGAAGATTGCGCTTCCAGGGCGTAGGCGCGGGCGATTTGCAGATGCGCCAGCGCGCCGATGGGTGCGTTGAGCACGAGCCCCGGATGATCCAAAATTCGCTGAAATTCGGCGGCAGCAGTTCCCTGACGTGAAGCCAGATAGGCCAGGCCGCGCACATAAACAGGGTACATGGCAGTCCAGCCGATCGTGCTGTCAGTAGTCTCGCCGAGCTCATAGGCCCTGGCCGATTCAAGGGCAGCAATCGCGTCGGAGGCATGTCCGTCATCAAGCGCAATCCGAGCGCGAATGGTCGGCAAGTAGTTGTATTGCACGATGGTATCTTCCGGAAATCGCTTTTCCAAATCGGCCGCGAGCGCATGAGCGCGCTGAGTGTTCCCTGCGAAGGCGAAATTGAGAGCAGTAGCATATTCCGCATCGCGACCCGTGGGGAGCGAGCGCGCGGCGGTGGCACGCGCCGCTTCGGCATTGTTGCCAAACAATGCTTCGCGTAGTCCAGAAAGTGAGTAGTAAATTGCGGCAGCTTCTTCCAAGTTCGAACGTTTCGCAGATTCGGCGGCCTGACGAGAAAACTCGCGCGCTTCCGATAGACGGCCATAATAAGCAGCCGTATTAGCCTCGGAAGCGAGTATTTCGTCCTCGACTCCCGGAATGCCCTTCGAGCGTTCTACTTGCCGCTCCATTTCGGCAGGATCGTGTTCGGCAAAGGCAAGCTGGTAAAGATCCAAATCAAACCGGGCGGAGTCAAGGCCGCGCCTCACGACGTCCGCATAGGTAGTCTTCG
>Ga0070738_10001736_pt1 | contig 40017 bp, 33 predicted proteins | sample Coa_R2_2_FD_66446 | JGI IMG/M metagenome (GOLD analysis project Ga0070738, IMG submission 66446) | Surface soil microbial communities from Centralia Pennsylvania, which are recovering from an underground coalmine fire - Coalmine... | ecosystem: Environmental > Terrestrial > Soil > Unclassified ...
CCGAACTTCGCACACCGCTCTAAACAAGAATCACAACCACAGAACCAAGTCGATGGCTTATTCAGAGTTTCCCTAAACGGTATCGGGCGGAGAGGGAGCCAAGATCCGGGTGACCTATGCCGAGGCGCTTTACGACCAGGCCAACCGGAAAGGCGATCGGAACGCCGTGGATGATCGCCAGGTCATCGGCGTCGAAGATCTGTTCTTGCCGGACGGAAAGCCGGGGCGCGTGTTCGAGACGCACTGGTGGCGCACCTGGCGGTTCATGGAGATTTCCGTCGAGACGAACGACCAGCCAGTCACGATCAACGGTGTCGAAGCCTTTGAGACCGGCTACCCGTTCGACCTCAAGGCGAGTTTCGAAAGCAGCGATCCGGAGCTGAATCGGATCTGGGAGATCGGCTGGCGGACGCTGGAGGTGGATTCTCACGAAACTTTCATGGACACGGCCTACTGGGAACAGCTCCAGTACGTCGGAGACGCACGGGTCGAGGCGGTGATCGATTATGTGACGACCGCGGATCCGCGACTGCCGCTCCAGGCCGTGACCGCCATCCGCGACTCGCGAACCGCCGCCGGGATCACGCAAAGCCGGTATCCATCACGAAGCGAGCAATCGATTCCGACCTTCTCGCTGCTGTGGATCGGCATGTTGCATGATTATTGGATGCATGTGCCGGATGGGAAGACGATCGCGGATAGCATCTCCCTGGTCCGATCCGTGTTGGATTGGTTCGGGCAATACCAGCTTCCGAACGGGCTGCTGGGCAAGGTTCCGGATTGGAACTTCGTCGATTGGATCAAGCCGGAAGATCGGTCTTACCCGTCGTTCGGGACCGACGATGCTTCATGCGTGACGTCGCTGATTCTGCTGGGCGCGCTCGATGAAGCCGCCGACCTGGAGTCCAGCCTGGGAAATCGACCGCAGTCGCGCGCTGACCGCGATCACGCGCAACGCCTTCAAGAGGCGGTGCGGAGTGCGTGCTGGGACCAATCCCGCGGGATGATCGCCGACACGCCTGACAAGAAGCTCTTCAGCCAGGACGGAAACGCTCTTGCCGTTCTCTACGACGCTGTGCCGAAGGGCCAGGCGCGGGCGGTTCTGCTGAAGGTCGCTCCGCCCGGCGCCGCCGAAGCGCCGGAAGGCTTGCTCCCCGCTTCCTACTATTTCCGCTTCTATCTCGCGCGAGCATATGAACGGGCAGGGCTCGGTGACCGGTACCTGGAACTCTTGCAGCCATTTCGAGATCTCCTGAAGCTGCATTTCACGACCTGGCCTGAGGTTCGCGGCGAGACACGGTCGGATTCCCATGCATGGAGCGCGCATCCGACTGCCGACCTGCTCCGGATCGTCGCCGGGATCGAACCTTCGGCGCCCGGCTATTCCTCGGTTCGGATAGAACCGCATCTGGGATCGCTGATCTCGCTGAACGCGAGCGCGCCGACTCCCAAGGGGCTGGTGAAGGTTCGGTACGCGGCGAGGGGCAACGCGCTGGTTGCAGACATAACGGTTCCGCAGGAGCTTCCGGCGACATTTGTTTGGCGTGGGAAGATGATTTCCCTTCACGCTGGTACGAACGAGCTTCAACTGAACGGAGGGACCGGCGAAAGGAATTAGCTAGTCGCCTCTGCCGCCGGCATGGGCGTGGAACCATTCGGCGAATTGCGGGCCGAGCTCGGGGCTCGAGGAAAGCTTGATCGCCGTGATCAGGCCATTGGTCACGGTGAAGGAGATCGACGTAAATATATCGACAGGAGCTCCGGTCGGGAGCCTTCCCTTCTTCTCCGTCATGGCGATGACGGCGTCGGGATCGGCCGTGAAGCTCGACAGCTTGGGCGGGTCGCCCGATGCAAAGGCGCCGAACGCTCTTTGCTCCTTGTCGATCCTGGACAGGAACGCGTCGCGCGGAATCGCGTGCGCCGACCCGTCGCCATGTTGGTAAGTGACTTGGCTCGCATAGAGGTCCGGATCCATCGGAATTCCAGGCGCCCGCTCCTCAGCCGCGCGAATCCGTTCAGCAATCGAAGTCGCGGCTCCTGCGGCCGCCGAGGACGCCCCGAGCGCAGCGCAGAGCGCGGACGCTGCCACGAGGGCACGCCTGCGGATACGGTTGCGCGCCTCAAGCAAGAAGATCGCTCACGGGTTTGGAAGTCTGCATGGCGCCGACGCCCCATTTGTCGATCGGCAATCCCATCGCCTGCTGGATGGTCAAGCCGATGCGCGTGACCGACTCGCCGTTACCGGCGATGTGTATTCCAGTCTTCATTTTTCCCCCGGCTCTTCCGGCGATCATGATCGGAATTCCGAGCACATCGTGTGTCTTGGCGAAAGACGTGTCGGAATGGGCGAGCACAAGACAGTTGTCGAGCAGCGTGCCCGATCCCTCGCGCACAGAAGAGAGGACGCTCACGAAAGTCGCCCATGCCTCAAGGCTCCGCATGCCAAACCAGGTCGCTTGCGGCTGGTAGTTCAGCTGTGGATCGAGAAGCTCCTCATGCGTGAGGGTGTGATGCGTCTTGTCGGTCCCGGCCTTCGTGAGGGAAGAGGCGGAGTCCGAGAAAACGACGTTGAAGACCTTGGTCTGATTGCATGCCAAGGCCATTGCAAGCAGCTCGGCTAGGAGCTTGTGATTCCCCGCCGATACTTCGATGTCCTGACCGACGGGGCCGTCGGCGGGCTTCTTGGGGATGACGCAAGCTTCCGCCGGAGGGGGCTTCTGGAGCTGAAGCTCCAGTTGCTGCTCGAGCTGCCTGACGGAGGTGAAATACTCGTCCAAGCGAGCCCGATCCGCGGCACCAACCTGCTTCAGGATCGCCGCGCGATCGTCGCTTACGCTTGAAAGAACGCTGCGCCGGAGCATGACGCCCGGATCGGGCTTGAAGTCCGCCGCGTTCGGATCCTTGAAGTCGGGGCCGAAGATGCGCGTGTAGAAAGCGACAGGGGAGCCTTCGCTCGGATTGACGACGCTCGTGCTGCGTCGGCTGTAGCTGTGGCGCGGATTCCCGGTCGCGGTGACTTCGAGCGACCTGAATCGGCTCGTGGTGCCGATCGCATCGGCGACCAGCACATCGATCGTGGGCAGGTCATATTGATCGGCTTGGGAAGGAGCCTGTCCCGTCGTTATGCCGATGTTGCCGCTCGTATGGACGAAATTGGGTTTGCCGTCCAACAGAACGTCGAATTTGCTCAGTACGGTGATTTGGGAGCGGACCGGCTCGATCGGCTTCAGCTCCGGAGTGATTTCGTATGCCCCGCCGGTCGCTTTCGGGTTCCAGCGTTCGGGATTCATCCCGCAGCCCCAGAACCAAGTCCCGAATCGGACGGGCAGGGGCGCGCCGGACGCCAGCGCGGTTCCGTTCGTGTCCAACATGCAGTCAAGGAAGGGCAGCGCAATGGTTGCGCCGATGCCGCCCGCCACGCCCCGCAACACTTTTCGCCGCGTGATGTTCATTTCAGCCCTCCGGGCTCTTGGAGCCGCTGCTTGCGGCCGATCTGGCGGAGTCGAACCCACCGCTTCCGGATACCGCGTAGAATCCGTCGCTGAGCGCGAGCGTCCGAAGCAGCGCCGGCAAACGATAGCTCTCGGAGGCGAAGCGCTCGTCGAGCCATCGTAGCCATTCCCGTTGGCTTTTGTCGGGCGCGCGTCCGCTGCCGTATTTGTAGACTGTGTCCACCAGGCATGACGCCGTTGCCGGATTGTCGTGGAGCGCCCGACCGAGCTCCTGCGGATTCGCGAAGCGGGCGCCGTCCAGTTCGCCGCTCGCGTCGATGGGCACCCCGTTCTCGTCGGTGCGGTATGCGCCGATACCGTCGAAATTCTCCAGGGCAAGCCCGATCGGATCCATGATCCGATGGCAGCCGGCGCAAGTCGGGTTGGTGCGGTGTGCGGTCAGGCGTGCGCGAGCGGTGCGGAACTCCGGATTCGATGTGTCCTGGGCTACGGCGAAGTTCACGTTCGCCGGCGGAGCCGGAACCTTCTGGCAGAGAAAGACTTCTCGAACCGCCTTGCCACGCAGCGTCGGCGAGCTCTGCCCCGGATGCGCGTAGAGCGATGCGAAACTGATCTGCGACAGCAAGCCGGCTCGCGGATCGCCTTTCGGGAATTCGTAGGGAATCCAGCCATGCTTGGGCGGCACAGGCACATAGTAGATTGGCCCCAGGGCGCGATCCAAGAAGGTCTTCCGCGTCGTGAACAGGTCCCGATAGTCGCCCTTTTGAGCGAGCAGCAGGTCGGAGATCGTCTTTAGGGTCTGTTCCTGCGCATCGGCCGCGACGGTCGGGTTGAACTCCGGATAGATCTTCGAATCCTTCGCCAACGTGTCGAAGCCGTCGAACGCAAGCATGTCGACGAAAAAGGCGCGAACGCCTGCGTCCAGGCGGGGCGACGCCAGCAACCTATCGACCTGACGGGCCAGTCCGCGCCTGGTGTTCAACTCGCCTCGCTCCGCCGCCGTCAGCAGTTCGTCGTCGGGTGCGGTGTTCCACAGCAGGAAGCTCAACCGGCTCGCCTTCGAGAAGGCGTCGAGCGTGACTTTGCCGGGATGATTGGGATCCGGTTCGACCATGTCGACCCGGAAGACGAACTCGGGCATTTCGAGTTCTGTCGCCAGCGCGAGCTGAAGTCCGGAGTAAAAGCTGCCGGAGGCTGTCGCCGCGTCCCGGGCGACCGAGACGCGGGCCTTCAATTGGGCTGTCGTCAACGGACGGCGGAAGAGCAGACGGCCATATTTGGCCAGGGTCTGTGCGGCGCAGGCATCGTCCGGCTCATTGGGCGCCTTGGGCTTGCAAGGCACAGTGCGATCGCGGCGGCCAGGCTCGAATACCTGCGCCGCGATATTCCTGGCCATTGAATCGAGCTGCTCAAAACCTGCCGGCGTCACGGTGGCGCCGTTGGTTCCGACTTCGATCAGTCCTTCTTTGCGCACGATCGGCTCGAACCGGCCCACGACACGAATATCGCTGCCGAAGACGTCTGCAATGATATTGCGGTACTGGCTTTCGGTGAGTCGCTGGACCATAGCTGGGCCGCCCGGATTGTCGGGCTCCCGCGGGCCGCATCCCGCAAGTGCCACGGTGATCACGGCGACCCCGCACAAGACGAGCGGCTTGGATCGTCGATTCATCGTCCGCTCGCTTCGGCCGTCTTCTGCGGATGGATCACGAACGCGGGGATCGCTTCGAGGTCGAAGGCGACCGAGATGGCCGAGCAGGCGCCGGTCTTGGGATTGCGATCTCCGTCCGCCAGCGTCCGCATGGCGGAATAGAGTCCGGGGCAATCGATATTGTTGGCATTCGCCCCGTCGATGGTCTGCGGCTTGATTGTATAGCCATACAGCTTATCGACGTCGGCATATGCGCCCATCTGTCCCTTCAGGCTTCCATCCGGCATCATCTTCAGCCGAAATCGCGCCCCTTCGAATGACCAGCGATTGTGGACGATCTGATTGTCGTACTTGTAGGCGAAATTGACCGGAGCCGTGGTCAGGATCCCATTCTCGATCCGGCCATCGTATGTGCGATCAGATCCGGATCATCGATATATTGGAGGCTGAGTCCGGGCTCGACCTTGCCGCTGGCGTCGAGGCTCACGCTGTCTTTGCTGGAATAGAAATTGACGTCGACGTCGCCGTCGGGACCGCCGCCCCTGGGCATGGACACCTCCATCAGGACTGCCCAGTCGCCGGTGCGAATGCTCGAATCCCAATCGAGGCCGCTCGGCCGGTACACGGCTATGCAGCCGACAGCGCGCCAAAACTGATTGTCGACCCCTGCCGTTCCGTCGAGCCCGATGAACTTCTTGTGAGCGCAGGTCGTGGCCGTGGCGGCGCCGTCCGTGGTGCCGTCGAGGTCCAAACCCGAGCCATTTCCGGAATGTTCGATCGTCTGGAAACCGACCCCCTTGTAGTCTTCCGGATTGTTGCAGATCGTGTGGCGGTTCGGGTCGCGGCGCCACTTGATCCTCGCCTCGCGTTCGACGTCAGAGAGGTGGGCAAGGGCTTCCATGGGCTCGCCCAACTTCAACCCGTTCTCGGGGTGGTCCGTGGCGAGCATCATGCTCCCGACCGGGCCAAACCCCTTGATCTGCTCGGCTCGCGGGCGGTCTTCCGGCGGCAGCTGCGCGATGAACGCATCCCGGAGGCTCATCGAAAGCCCGTGAGGACAGTCCGCGGCAAGGTCGGTCTGCGGCCGTGCAAATATAAAGCGCGTGAAGACATACCCGCGCATCTGCCCCACGACGGCGGGAGGCATGGTCGGCCGGGCGGCGCCCCCCGCGGCGATGGCGGCCGCCGGACAGAGGCTGGAAATCCCCATGAGCGCAAGGACGATGCGTGAAAGTCTCTTCATTTTTCAAGGAGCCACGGTTCCGATGGATTTCTTCTCTGCATCTTAGGCTGGCGGCCGGCACATACCACCCCATTGCCGCGCGACCATCCCGTGAGTTCTGCGCAATCGGAAAATACTCCGCCCGCTCAATGACTTCCATTCAAGGTGTTCTTTCGGAATTCGGATGGGGCCAAGCCGACCCATTTCTTGACGGCTCGCCGAAAGGCATCGGAGTCCCAATAGCCAACTCTAACGGAGATTTCTTCGATCGGCAGCGAAGAGCGCCGAAGGAGGTCGAGGGCCAGCTCGCGCCGGCAGCTCTCTTTCATGTGGTTGTAGGATATGCCTTTGCGGCCGAGCCAGCGTCGGAATTGATCCTTGCTGCAGCCAAGTTGCTTGCTGACCTCCTCGAGCGAAGGGACGGCGGCGCTTTCCCGCAGGGCCCTCAGCATGATTCGTCTGGTTCGCTCGGCCAGTCGGTCGCGGGCGCTTTCCGCCCCCAGATCGAACATGGAGCTTAGGATCGCCTCCATCCCGCCCTCGCACTCGTCGGTGCTGCGAACGACCGGATAGTCGAGGTACTTTACCGGAAAGACGATGCCGGAGCGACCGGCGTTCATGGCCGCCGCCGCCGCGAACAGCTCCGGATCGAACTTGGCGAGCATCTCGGAGGGATAGTCCAGGAGGACGCGCGAAAGCGGAATGGGCTGTCCGATCAGCCAGGCGAAAATGTCGATGAACGTGGCGAGCCCGAGGATATCGACAGCCAATGTATAGGTGCTGCGCTCGGACCATAGCGAATCCAGGCGGATTTCAGCCTGAAGCGGCCCGGCGACCAGGCTCATACGTCCGCACCGGCCGTTCATCACCATGAGAAGGTCGCCTCCGCGCTCGACTGCCTCGCGGAGGGTGCGGCAGTTGGCCAGGCAGAAGAACAGCATTTGCCAGTCGGGCCATCGGAGCATTTCGCGACCGGTTCTTTCCGCGACGAGCCGCGCCAAAGCGACTGTGAGGAGGCCGCGAAGCTGATGAAGCTTCTTCTGCGGAGTATGGATGAGGTCGTAACGCAAGAATTCCTGAACGGACGCCCCGATTCCCGCGAGCTCTAGAATTGATCCGACGTCGCCCCCGGCTTCGACGAGCAGACCGATGAGACTCGCCACGATGCGTTCTCCGCGATTCCAATCCGATCGCGATGCGTGTTCCTTTATCGCTCCCGACATGCTCGAAACTGGACCTCTCACTCCGCTCGAGGGGAAAGTGCTCGAAACCAATATGCGGGCTCGTCCGATTGCCTTCGCGATAGAACACGGGGTTCGCTGCCGGGCCGTTTTCTGATACCCGGAGTAGCGGGAGCAGGTACGCCGATCGCCGCGCCGTTGTTAATCGGCGATGGGTTGCTTTGGGCCTACTCGAGTAACGAGACTAGGAGAGAGCCTGGCGCGAGGCTTCAACTTGTGGCCCTTCGAGTATCGCTATTCGACCTGTCGTGAAGTATCCGAGCACGTCGATTGAATGACCTTTCGGCGCGTGTCTATCCTCACCTTGGCCTGTAAGTTGGCTTCCTTGCGGTTCCGCAAGGAGTTGCGCAGCTCCGATGGCCTAGCGACGAGGGAGGGACGTCCGAGACAAGTCTCGGTCGGGCAAAGGTCGGGAAATGATGACTTTCAGAATCCGTCTCGGCGCGCTCGCTGTCTCCCTGGTTTCGGCGGCTGCTTTGATCGGGCAGCCGGGTGCCCTTGGGGCGGAAACGAGAAGCTTCGTCGTCGACGAGTTTTACCTGGCCTCCTATTTCACCGAGGCCGACTGCCCGGATGGGCTCGATCCCTCCGCGGCTGAGTTCTACCGCGCCCAGTTGGCTCGGATCGGCCATTCGAAGGAAGAGATCGAGGCCGCGCTCAAGGATTTCCCCGGGGAAGGCGGCGCCGCGCAGCCCTGGATTCCTCTCGTGGCGGTCAGAGGCGACGGCAAGACGAATGTCTACGCCAATCCGGAGACCATGCCTGACCCGGGGCTCAAGACCGTGAAAGGGCGCTATGGCTTCGGTTTCAACCTTGACGGCCGGGGAGCCCAGTCGCCGAACTCCTTCGAAGATCCGACGACCCACAAGCGCGGAATCGACAACCAGCTTTACAGGGTCTTCGGATGCGTCAGGGGATTCCGCGGCGTCGCCAAGGTCGCGGGCGAGCCCGCCATGTCGAATGCCGACGAGGTTCATTGGGATAAGCTGAAGGACATCACGCCGGCGATGCTCGTGTCGATCACCGCGGAGAACGGCTTCGGCAAGGACGGGGATGTGACGGTTCTCATCGGCCGGGCCTTGGAGCCGGCCACGCGGGACGCCAGCGGAAAGATGGTCCAGCGCGACATGACCTACCGGATCGACGCCGATCCGCGTACGCGGAACGTGTTTCATGCGACGATGCGAAATGGGGTGATCGTCGCCGAACCCGGGACGCTGAGCCTTGTGCTCGACAACTATTACAACTCCGCCTTCAAATTCGACCATGCTCGCCTGCGTCTGCGGGTAAAGCCTGACGGAGAGCTCTCGGGCATGGTCGGCGGCTACACGCCGTGGTTCCCGCTCTATCATGCGATGGCCGTTGGTGGTTATGTCGAGGAATATGCGCTCTCGGCCGATCTGCCAGGGATTTACTACGCGCTGAAGAAGCTGGCCGACGCCGACCCTGATCCGAGGACAGGCGAGAACAGGTCCATATCGGCCGCCTACGCGATCGAAGCGGTTCCGGCGTTCGCTATTGATCAGGCGACGCAAAAGACCGCGACCAACAACGAGCGCTGAATGCGATGGACCGTCGATGGCTTTGTGCGGCGCACGGGGGAGCGATGATCCGGATTTCGAAACTGATGCCTATGGCGGCCGCAGCCGCATGCTTGACCCTTTGGCTCGGCGGATCGCCGTTCGGGAGCGGCCCCGGCGCATACGCGGACCCTTCGCTCGCCGCGACGGCTCCCAGCGCGGTGACACGACGGATCAGCGAAGAGCAGTATCGCCAGATCATCGCGGATGTCTTCGGGACGTCGATCAAGGTCGGCGGGCGGTTCGAGCCCGAGATTCGACGCGACGGGCTGCTTGCCGTTGGCGCGGGGCAAATCAGCGTCACGCCGTCGGGCCTCGAGCAGTACGCGACCATGGCCCACAACATCGCGGGCCAGGTAGTGAGCGATGAGCATCGGCGCACTCTGTTGCCTTGCAAGCCGGCCGACGCCCGCGCCGCCGACGACGCTTGCGCGAAGCGCTTCCTAGCGGACGTCGGCCGATATCTCTTTCGCCGGCCGCTGAAGGCCGAGGAGCTCGATTCCCGGGTCGCCATAGCGTCGTCCACCGCCAAGGCTCTTCACGATTTCTACGCGGGGCTGAGCGAAGCGCTATCGACGATTCTCGTGTCGCCGAATTTCCTGTTCCGGAAAGAGACGGTTGAGCCGGATCCGGAACATCCCGGGCAGTATCGCCTCGACGGATATTCCAAAGCGTCGCAGCTCAGCTTCTTCTTATGGAATTCGGTTCCCGACCGGGAGCTCTTGGCCGCCGCGGAGAAGGGCGATCTCAATGCTCGCGATGGCCTAGATCGGCAGGTGGACCGCATGATCGCGTCGCCGCGTCTTGAGGCAGGCGTCCGCGCCTTCTTCTCGGATATGCTTGGCTTCGATGAATTCTCCACGTTATCGAAGGACCCGGTCATCTATCCGAAGTTCGGATTCCAGGTTATCGAAGACGCCCGAGAGCAGACGTTGCGGACGATCGTCGATCATTTGCTGCGCAGGCAGGGCGATTATCGCGATCTCTTCACGACCCCGAACACGTTTTTGACGGCGCGGTTGGGTTCGATCTACGGCGTCCCGGTCGTGTCGCCGGATGGATGGCCGGATGCGTGGGTGCCATACGCCTATCCGCAAGGCGATCCGCGGGCGGGCATTCTAGCGCAGGTAAGCTTCGTCGCTATCCATGCCCATCCAGGCCGCAGCTCGCCCACGCTCCGCGGCAAGGCTCTTCGCGAACTGGTCCTCTGCCAGAAAGTCCCGTCGCCGCCGCCGAACGTGAACTTCACGCTTGTGAACGACGTGAAGAATTCGGAGTTCAAGACAGCGCGCGAGAGGCTCACCGCGCATCGCACAGAGCCGACCTGCGCCGGCTGCCACAAGATCATGGATCCGATCGGGCTTGGGATGGAGAACTTCGATTCCGACGGCGAGTTCCGCCTGCGCGAGAATGGCGTGGCTATCGACACCAGCGGTGAGCTCGACGGCATGAAGTTCACCGATCCGGTTGGGCTCGACAAGGCGGTGCATGACGATCCGGCGACGCCGGCTTGCCTGGTCAACAAGGTCTACGCCTATGCGGCTGGCCGCGATCCGGCGAAATCGGAAGCCGAGTGGATGAAGTCCTTGGGGCAGTCGTTCGCGGAGGAGGGTTACAAGGTTCCCGCTCTCCTGAAGACGATCGCGACCAGCGATGAGCTTTACCGTGTCGGTCCGACTGCGATGGGCGCCGTTGACATTCCGCGCGCCAAGCTCGCCTCAGGGAAGCAAGAGGAGGAGCAACGATGAATACCTTAGGACGTTTCCCTCGCCGACGCGTGCTGCGCGGGATTCTTGGCGGCGCCGCTGTCACGGTGGGCGTTCCGTTCCTGGATTGCTTCCTGAACGCGAACGGGACGGCGCTTGCCGACACGGGCGCGCCGCTCCCGACCCGTTTCGGCACTTGGTTCTGGGGGCTCGGCTTCAACCCGGGTCGCTGGGAGCCCAAGACGCCTGGCAAGATCGCAGCGCTGGGGCCGGAGCTCGCGCCGCTCGAACCCTGGAAGCAAAAGATCAATGTCTATAGCGGCATGAAGGTGCTGCTCGACGGCCGCGTGAACACGGTTCACTTCACGGGTCCGGTCGCGCTCATCACCGGCACTGTCCCTGCCGGCCAAACAGTTGAAGCGCCTTCGATGGATGTCCTCGTTTCCGACGTCATCGGGACCAACAGCCGTTTCCGGTCCCTCGAAGTCAGCTGCACGGGGGATCCCCTGCACAGTCAAAGTCGCCGCAGCGCAAGCTCCATAAATCCCGGCGAGGTCTCGCCACTCGCCCTTTACACGCGCGTCTTCGGCCCCGGGTTCGCGGATCCGAATGCCGCGACGTTCACGCCCGATCCGCATGTGATGGTGAAGAGAAGCGCGCTGTCCGCGGTGGCCGACGATCGGAAAGCCTTCGTCGCGGATCTGGGGGCGGCGGATCGCGCGCGCATGGACGAATATTTCACGTCGCTGCGTGAGCTCGAAAAACAGTTGGACATCTCGCTGCAGAAGCCTGCGCCCCTCGAGGCTTGCTCTGTGCCGGCGAAGGTTGACCAGACGCCCACCGGCACCGAGATCGAAACGGTCAAGACAAACCATCGGCTATTCGCGCAGCTCCTGGCGCATGCGCTGGCCTGCGGCCAGACGCGGGTCATCAACATCGCGTACGCGAACGCGAATTCCTCGCTCCGGCGCGCCGGCGCCTACCAAACCCACCATGAGTACTCGCATGAGGAGCCGGTCGATTTGAAGCTGGGCTACCAGCCGGAGATGACCAGCTTCTATGCCGACATCACAAGCAGCTTCGCCGACCTGCTCACGGCGCTCGACGGCATTCGTGAGGCCGATGGCACACTCCTGGATCGCACGCTTGTCGTCGCCTCGACAGACACAGGGTACGCGAAGCTCCATTCCTTGGACAATATTCCGCTTCTGACCGCGGGAGGGGCCAGCGGTCGAATGAAGACCGGTCTTCATGTGGCTGCGGTCGGCGATCCGGGGACGCGCGTCGGCCTGACCGCGCTGCAGGCCATGGGCATTCCGGTGAGCAGCTGGGGAACTCGCTCGATGCAGGCCACTAAGGCTTTCTCGGAAGTCCTGGTCTGATGAAACCCGCGGCGCAGGAGTCCCGAATGTCGCGGATTGCCGTCGTGATCGCTCTCGTCGTGGCGGGAGCAGGCATGGGCGCTTTGCTCTATGGCTGGCGGTCGCAACCGACTCAAATGGCGGCCGCTCCTCTGGCGACTCCTTCCGGCATCACGCTTCACAAGGTTCGTCTTGGTCCGCTCGTCGCGACTGGGATAGCCAACGGAAAGCAGATGGTGCCTCGCCTCGCATACGCGGACTCGAAGGGGCGCACCGCCTACACCTATGACAAGGACACCGACCCGACGCGATCGGCATGCGACGGCGATTGCGCCAAGACCTGGGCGCCGCTCGAGGCGTCGCAGGAAGCGAAGCCTTCCGGCGACTGGTCTGTCATCCGGCGCCAAGATGGCGTGGGCCAGTGGGCGCTTGGAGGCAAAGCGCTTTATCGCTACTCGGGCGACGTATCGGTAGGGGAGGCCGGAGGGGAGAAGGCTGACAAGGCGTTTCATGTGGCGATCTTCGATCCGGCCGGCAGCTTGTCGGCGCCGGACGGCATCGCGGCGCATGAGCTGCCGAGGGCGAACGGCGTCGGGCTCGTGGATGCGCACGGCATGACGCTCTATGCGTTCGACGGCAAGCGCGCGAGCGATCGCCAGAGCGCATGCGCCGATCCCGAATGCACGTCGCGCTGGAAGCCGGTTCCGGCAGCGTTCCTCGCGCAGGCCGTTGGCGACTTTACCGTGGTTCGAGCTCCAGACGGTTCCGACCAATGGGCCCATCGCGGGAAACCGCTCTTCACCTTCGATGCCGATGTGGATCCCGGAGACGTCAATGGCAGCAAGCCGGGGATGGGATGGCAGCCGGCGCTCCTGGTACGTTATTTCGTCCCGGAAGGCGTCATCATTCGCCACAATCATTTCGGCGGCGAAAATCTCGCGACTTCCGCCGGAATGACTCTCTATGCTCACGACAGCTCCGCCTACATGCAAGGGCACAGCTTGCGCGACGGGGTGCCGTTGAACGAATCGACCGGTCGTCAGCTAGGCGGTTCGCGGTGCGACGCGGAGTGCATCAAGGTTTGGCCTCGCTTGAAAGCGCCCGACGACGCTCAGCCCTCGGGATTTTGGGATGTCGTCGCTCTGCCGGACGGAACGAAGCAGTGGGCCTACCTCGGCTATCCGCTCCACCTCTTTGCCGGAGACAAGAGGGCTGGAGACCTGAATGGCAACGACATCTACGATTTCCTCCCGGGCGAGGACCTTCTGAAAAACGTCAGCCTTCCGGCGCAGATCCCGCACGGCTCGGCCGCGCTCGTATGGCGCGCCGTCACGCCCTAGAGAGCGATCCAAGAAGCGGCTTCCCAAGTATCTCGCTGCGATGCGGAGCGTACCATTCCCTGGCCTTCGCTCGATAGTGCTCAAGTGAAGTCTATGACGGTCCTGTAGCCTCCTTTACCGTCGAAATGAATAATCGGGGCACGAGGGCGCTCCTCGGCCGGACGGAACGTCGGGAGGTTGCGCGATGGCGCTCAGGGCAATAATCGGGTTGCTGGCTTCGGTATCGATCGTCGGCTTGGCGGGTTCGAGCGCGTCGGGCGCCGCTTCCGGGGTCCAGATCGTCGGCGACGACATCGGCGGCGTGGTGAAGAGCTCCAAGGGGCCCGAGGCGGGCGTCTGGGTCATTGCCGAAACGCACGACCTTAAGTCTCCCCTTATCAAGATCGTGGTGACCGACGATCAAGGGCGGTACGTTCTGCCGGAACTGCCCAACGCGAAATATCAGGTTTGGGTTCGCGGCTATGGGCTGGTGGACTCGAAGCCCGTCGAGGCGACGCCGGGCCATAAAATCGATTTGACGGCGATCATCGCGCCCGACGCCAAGGCCGCGGCCGAGATCTATCCGGCCAATTATTGGTGGTCGTTGCTGCGGCCGCCGCCCGCGAACAAATTCCCAGGCACAGGCGCTCAAGGCAATGGCATCGCGCTCACCATGAAGACCCAGCAGGATTGGCTGGGGCACATGAAGGAGAACTGCCAATTCTGTCATCAGTTGGGCACGGCGGCCACGCGCGAGCTTCCTGGCGCGGCCAATAGCATCGAGGGCTGGGCCGAGCGCATCCAGAAAGTGCGCGTGGGCGACATCTCGCTCGGCGATCACGCCAAGGATCTCGGCGCGCAAATGCAGAACAACATGGCTCGGTTCGGCCGCGAGCGCGGGCTCAAGATGTACGCGGATTGGGGCGACCGCATCGCCGCTGGAGAGACGCCGCCGATGCCCCCGCGGCCGAAAGGCGTCGAGCGCAATGTGGTTATCACCGAGTGGGACTTCGCCGGCGGCCATTTCGTGCACGATGAGGCGACGACCGACAAGCGCAACCCGACCGTCAACGCTCACGGCCCGATTTACGGCACCGACCTGCATGTCGGGCATCTCGAGGCGCTTGATCCGGCGACGGGCGCCACGACCGAAATCGATATTCCCGGCGTTTCACCCCCAGTCGAGCATCGCCCGGGCGCGATGGTCCATAACCCGATGGTCGACGACAAAGGTCGGGTTTGGATGTCGATGAGAGAGGGCGAGGGCAAAGCCTACGATTGGTGCAGCGACGGCAACCAGAGCAAATTCGCCGCCTATTTCCCGAACGTCGGCAGGCAAGGGAAGGAGATCGCGCTCTACGATCCGTCCGCCAAGAAGGTCGATATCATCCCTGTGTGCTTCGACTCGCACCATGTGAATTTCGGCCACACGAAGGATGACATTGTCTATTTCAGCGGCGACTTCAACGTGCTCGGTTGGATCAATACAAAGGTCTGGGACGAGACGCACGACGCCAAGAAGGCGGTGGGCTGGTGTCCCTTCGTCCTCGACACGAGCGGCGACGGGAAGATCGATCCAAACCGTGCGAACTGGAACCAGCCCGCCGATCCGCTGGCTGCGGCCGGCGGCGCGGAAGGCTCGGCAAGCCCCGCAGGCGCGGACAGTCAGGCGAAGGCCGATACGCATGAGGCCGCCGAAGACACCCGGATTGCCGGTTTTCCTTATGGCATGAATGTGAGCCCTGTCGACGATAGCATCTGGGTCGCGAAGTACACGCCGACGGTCCCGAGCGGGCTTATCCGCTTGGAGCCGGGCCGCAATCCGCCTGAGACTTGCAAGACCGAGTACTACGAGCCACCGAAACTCGCGAACGGGAACTACGCCGCCTTCAATGCGCGCGAAGTCGACATCGATTCGAAGGGCATCGCCTGGGTCGCGTTCGGCAGCGGACAACTCGGCCGCTTCGATCGCTCGAGATGCGCGGTTAAGGCTGGCCCAACGGCAACCGGACAACAATGCCCGGAAGGATGGACGTTCTATCAAGCGCCCGAGCCGAAGCTCACCGGCACCAATGTCGGGTCGGGCTGGTACTACTTGACTTGGGTAGACCTCCATAATGTGTTCGGCCTCGGCAAGGATGTTCCCTTCATGCCAGGCAGCAACTCGGACTCGATTCTGGCCTTTCTGCCGGACTCGCGCAAATGGGTCGAGATGCGGGTGCCGTATCCGCTGAGCTTCTATCCGCGAGGCATGGACGCTCGGATCGACGACCCGAAAGCCGGATGGAAGGGGAGGGAGATCTGGTCGGTGAACGCCACCGCCACGCCTTGGCACCAGGAGACGGGCGAAGGCTCATTCGAGAAGGTCGTCGAATTCCAGCTTAGGCCCGATCCGCTCGCGCATTGAACGCGTGAGTTAAGCCAAATTTCGATACTCCGGGCGTCAAATCACGATGCTCGCGCTGACTGCGTGTCGTGGCGCTGGTCCGTCGCGCTCGCCGCTGCTCAAATGTCTGGCTTGCAGAACGGGGAAGAAAAATGACGATAACGAAGGTAGGGTTGCTTGTGTGCGCAGCGGTCGCGCTGTGCTCGATGACCGGCGCGTTTGCATCGGCGCAATCGGCGCAGGAAAGCGTCACCGGCATCAGCGCGCTCATCAACGTTTCCAATCTCGACAAATCGCTCGACTTCTTCACGCGGCTAGTCGGGCTGAAAGAGGCTCGGCGCGTTCCTCTCGGTCCGGGCGCCTGGGAAGTCATCCTGAGTCCTGACGGTAAGGACACGGGCAGCAGCGTCGTGTTGGTGTACCGGCCCGACCACACCGAACCGGTCCAGCTGGGCACCGGATTCAACCGGGTCGCGTTCTTCCTGCATTCTGCCGATGAGGTCGACGCGAAAGCCTCGCGCATTATGGCGGAAGGATACAAGGCAGTGATTCCGCCGACCAGCTCGTCCATGCCGGGGGGCCGCAAGTATCGATACACGCACTTGAAGGGCCCCGACGGATACACGGTCGAATTCACCTACTTCGATCCGAACATCATCGTTCCTAAGGAAGCGTCGAAGTAGCGACATAGGAAAATCGAGGCGCCTCTACTCCGGCCGTGCGGACGGTGAATCGTTCGTGCCGAATAGGACAGCGTTGACCGCTGCGAAGCGGGGGCAGATCTCGATACTCGGAGTATCACGCAATTTTACTTCGGACAGACCTAAAAAAGCGGGCCTGATTCTGATTGCTCGTTCACTTTTGCTTAGTCCAGCCTAGTCCGGCGAAGACGCGCTGCGCCACGTGATCGGCAGCTGCGAGATCTTGAGCGCCAATAAGATTCGTGAAGGGGGAATTGTCATGCGTGTCCGCTGCCGTTCGAAATTTCTGATGTGCGCTAGCGTGAGTCTGTTTGCGCTCGGCGCTCATAAGGCGTCTCTCGGTCAAGCTCCCGCGGCCGGAAACGGGGAGACGGAAAATGCCCCTGCCGCTCTGGAGGAAGTTGTCGTCACGGCCGAACGGCGTACGGAGCGTCTGCAAGCGGTTCCGATGACCGTCAACGCGATCACCAGTCAATCGATAGAGAATTTCAAGCTCAATAACGTTCAGGATATTGCGATACTAACTCCCGGATTGGACCTGACGCCAAACAGCGGCGTGACCGGCACGATCACCCTTCGGGGCGCGGGGTTCAACCAAAGCACCGGATCCAATCCATCTATCGACGTGTACTGGAACGATGTGCTTCTTTTTCCGGCAGACGCTCTGAGAAGCCTGTTCGATATGGAGGACATCGAGGTCTTGCGCGGCCCGCAGGGCACCTTGCGCGGCCGCACATCGACGGTCGGGACGATCACCATTACGACAAAGAAGCCGAACATGTCGGAGTTCGGAGGCTATGTCGACCAGCAATTCGGGGAGAACGACTTGCTGGACAGCGAAGCGGCCGTGAACATCCCGATCGTTCCCGACAAGCTCGCCGTGCGCGCCGCCTTCAATTACCAATTCAACCGAGGCAACGACGGCGTCAATCTGACGACCGGCAAGGACGAGATGCATCGCACTTTGGGCGGACGCATCACTCTGGAATGGCGGCCTACTGACGATCTGGACGTAGCGCTCATCCATCAGGATTTGAAGGCTACGGACAATTTCTACCGGTACCTCTATGGCACCTCGCCCTACACAGGGATCACCTTGGTCCCCAGCCAACGCGCGACGCTGACGAACGGGCCGGATTACAATGTCGAGCGCCAGGATCTGACGACCTGGAACGTGAAGTACGACATCAATGACAACATAAGCCTTGTTTACGTCGGGTCCTGGTTGGACAACTATCAGTACGTCGACAACATCTACAATGATCCGACGAACACCGTTCCGACCTGGAATCAGTCCCAGCCTGCGGGCGTTGTCCTGTTCCGTGTCCATACCGAGGAAATGCGTCTCCAGTCGTCCGGCAACGACTTTTGGGACTGGATGTTCGGATGGTACTATTCCGTAAACAAAGACGATATTTTGGCGAGCACGCTCATAACCTTCGGCGCATTTCCGAAGCAGCCAGGGCCGCCCTGCGCGGCCCTCATTGGCGGACACTGCTTCTTCCCGGGTTCGGCGGTCGGCAACCTTCCGATCTCGTCGAATATCGAGGACTACTCCTTCTATACGTCGAATAACTTCCACATCACCGATGAGGATGTCCTGACTCTCGGCGTGAGATATCAGGCGGAGCTTCGTTATGAGAACGTTATGCTCACCGCCCCGGCGCTTGGCCTCAATACATCGCTGCTGGGGCCCAACGGAGAAAGACAGGACTATCATGCTGTCACGGGAACAGCGAGTTTTGAGCACCATTTCACGCCAGACCTGATGGCATATGCGCTTTATGCGCGGGGCTACGTGCCTGGCGGCTTCAATGTCGGCATTACCCAGGTCGGCGCTCCGCGGAGCTTCTTCAATTTCACCTCCGAAAAGTCGAACGATATAGAGGCCGGTGTGAAGAGCGACTGGCTTAACCACCGGCTGCGGATCAATGCCGATGTCTTTCATACCAGCTACCAGGGATATATCGTCGAGGGACCCGGCAATATCTCGTATCGTCCTCTGCTGTCGAACGGAAGCCTCGGACCGGTTTCGACCACGGCGATCGGCGCCTTTGCGATCAACACGCCGGCCACCTCGACCGGCGTGGAGGCGGACATCAGCATGCAGATCACGCCGCAGTGGGTCGCATCGCTCAGCGGCGAGTACGCGGACGCGACGTTCAGCAACGCTGCCGAGCCATGCAACGACTATCTAGGGATCGGCACGCCGAACCCGACGCCGGCGGGTTCTCCTCCACGGGTGCAAGGCAACGGTCAGACCAGCATCTGTCACGTCAATGGCGCCCTCACTAACCAGGCGCCGTGGTCGATCTCGGCGAATACCGAGTATGATTTCGAGCTGGCTCAGCTTCCCGGGCTTAACGAGTTCGTACGCGCGTTGGCGGAGTTCAAGCCCAACTTTCATATCATCAATCCCGCCCCAGTCGGCGTTGGCCCGGATTTCGAGCTCAACCTTTATGCCGGGATCCGGAGTCCGGACGCGGGATGGGAGATCACCGTGTTCGCCAAGAACGTGCTCGACAAGCAGGTGGTCACTCCAACCAGCAACCAGCCCTTGACTGCTGGCGGCACGGGCACGGTCAACGGCGTTTACAACACCGGCTACTTCCAGTTCGTGACCAATCCGCCGCGCCAGGTGGGCGTCGATCTTCGGTATTCGTTCTAGCGCGAAAACGGCGCGGACAAGCGGGGCCTATTAAGCGGCCCCTTGTCCGCCGACCCCTTGATCGCCGGGGCGCCAATTCCGGAGACTACCGATATCTACTGGCCGCATCATGAAGAGCAGACCGTTCCACCCCGCTACGTCCGGCGGGAGGTCTTGGTCGTGGGCGGCGATCGCGGAGACGGCCTTGAGGAACTCTTGCTGAAGCTCGCGGATCTTTTGCGCCGAGGTCGCTGACAATTTTGCGTAGGTGACCATCCAATCCCTGTCCGCCGCCTCAAACCGCTTGATGAGGTCTCGCAAAAGGGTCTCGCGGGCGAGCTTCATCAGCGGACCGCCGGGCACGACGGTGAAATCGCGCCGAACTTTGATTTTGATGCGGTTGAAAGGAAACCGCTCGATCAGACGCAGTCGTTCGAGCGTGGCGAGGTAGTCGCTCAGCTGCTCGTCGCTCAAGCCGAAATCACGCTGCAACGCTTCAGCTGCGTAGCCTTGGGACAGCAGATAGAAGAGCGCCGCCAGGAATGGATCGTTGGCCAGGTCCCGTTCTTTCTGTTCGCTCAGATCTGGCAGCGAGCGATCCGGACCCCTCGCCATGTTCAGCAGGTCCGTGAGACGGACGTCGATCAACGCGCAAATCTTTTCGAGAATGTCCACCGTTAGACCATGCCCTGTCAGGTAGCGCTTTACGGTCGTCTCGCTGACGCCCAGCCGCTGGGCCGCATCCTGGTAGAGGAGCCCCCTCGCCTTGAAGAGATTTTTCACGGTCTTCAAAATCATGGGGATCTCGGATTGTTCCGCGATTTCCAACGGACGCATCGATCCTCTCCCCCGACGTCGAAGGTCCCAAACAGGCGGTGACTCGCCTTGGACCGTTGATGGCATTGAAATCATTTCGCGAGCGAAAGAAACGCCTTCCGGCGCGATCGGGGAACAGGTTGGTGAGAAGTATCGAACGATGATGCGCCGAGTACCACCAAGGGGGCGGCCGAAATCCACCACCCGGCGCGAGTTGCCATCGTGTATTCTCCTCGCTCCATACCCTGGCCAGAGGGATCACATGAAGGATTGGAGGCCGGCTCTGCGCCCGTCACATTGCAGAAAGTGGCTCGCTTCCGCCGGAGCCGCCGCCATTGCTTCACTCGCGACGACGGGGACCGCCGCGGCGGCCACCAAGACCTATGTCGTCAGCTGGTTCTTCATGGCGACTTATTCCCAGGATGGCGATTGCCCGGATGGGCTCAACCCCAGCACCGAGCAGAATTTCCGCCGAATCCTGAGCGAGATGGGCAAGAGCCCTGCGGAGATCGAGGGCTTGGTCAAGGCGATGCCGGGCTCGATGTATGCGACAATCGGCATGCGCGGGCGCAAGGACGGAAAACCGGCCAGCCCCTATCTTTATCCGGAGTCCACTCCCGATCCCCATATCAAGACGCTGAAGGGAAAAGCCGGGTATGGCTTCGATCTCGACGGCCGCGAGGGGGCGAATGATTTTGTCGATCCGGAAAGCGGGGAGCACGGCGTCGATAACCAGCTTTACCGGGTCCTGGGATGCTTCGTGCCGGACCGCGCCTTTCCGCCGGATCGCCCCGGCTATCCCGCGACAATGTGGGACATGCCGCGCGATGCGATGCCGGCTTGGCTCATCGAGGTCTCCGGGATCGATGACGCGTCGAAATCGGGCGACGTGACCGTCGGAATTTATCGCGCGACGTCGCCCATCACGCGGGACACCGCGGGTCAGCCGATCGCCGACATGACTTTCCGGGTCTCGGACGATCCGCGCTCCTACAACGTGGTCCATGGCCATCTCGAGAATGGCGTGGTCACCACCGACAAATTCACCTTCCATATGCTGGGCGACGTCTTCTTTCAGCCCGAGTTTCTGTTCAAGGACGCCAAGCTGCGGCTGACCTTGAAGCCTGACGGCAACGCCGACGGGATCCTGGGCGGATATCAGGATTGGAAGTCGATCTATTGGAGCTATTCTCTTGGCGGCGTCTTCAACGAGGCCGTCGTCTCGCTTGACGCGCCAGGCATCTATTACGCGCTGAAGCGGATGGCAGACGCTTACCCCGATCCGAAGACAGGCGAGAACACAGCGATTTCGACCGCCTACAAGGTCGAGGCGATCCCCGCCTTCATCATCCATCCGGCCAAGCCGCCGGAGAAGACCGCGTCAGCTCAAAGCTCGACTGGCGCTCCATAAGAGCATGAGTGCGATGGTTCAGAACACTGATGGCAAAGCGGCCGCGCGGCGCTGGTTGAAGACCCTGGCTGCGGCCGGATGCGCGTTGCTGGGGTTCCTCGTGCATCACTCGACCTACGCGGCGGAAAGCGCGTCTTCGCAAAAACGGCTCGTGGAGATGCGCCGTATCACGCAGGATCAGTATCGGCAGATCATCGCTGACGTGTTCGGGCGCACGATCAAGCTCGGCGGACGGTTCGAGCCGGATCAGCGGGATTCGGGGTTGATCGCCGTCGGGGCCGGCGAGGCTAGCGTCACCGCTTCCGGTTATGAGCAATATGACGGGATGGCGCGCAGCATCGCCGGACAAGTTCTGGACGAACAGCGGCGCGCCACGATGCTGGCTTGCAGGCCTGCCGATCCCAAGGCTGCCGACGACGCCTGCGCAAAGCAGTTCATCGCGCGTATCGGAAGGATTCTCTATCGGCGGCCTTTGACCGACACTGAACTCGTCGCGGAGATCGGAATCGCTTCGGGCGCCACGGCGAAGGTCCATGACTTTTATGCTGGGCTCGCTTTGAGCCTGGCGGGCATGCTGGAAGCTCCGCAATTCCTGTTTCGGCAGGAATGGGCCGAGGCGGATCCCGAGCATCCGGGATCCTACCGGCTCGACGCTTATTCCAAAGCGTCCCGCTTGAGCTTTCTTCTATGGAATGCGGCGCCCGATCCGCTTCTTCTCGAGGCGGCGGAGAAAGGCGAGCTGAACGACACGGCGGGGCTGAAGCGACAGGTCGATCGCATGCTGGCTTCGCCGCGCGTCGAGGCAGGCGTGCGGGCGTTCTTCGCGGACATGTTGAGCTTCAGTTCGTTCGAGACGCTCGCCAAGGATTCGGTGCTTTATCCGAAGTTCGTATCGCGCGCGCCCGCGGATGCGCAGGAGCAGACGCTGCGGACGATCATCGATCTTCTGGTCACGAGGCACGGCGATTACCGCGATATCTTTACCACACGGCGGACGTTTCTGACGCCGTTGCTCGCCGCCATCTACAAGATCCCGATCGAAACTCCGAACGATCTCCCCGATGTCTGGGTACCGTACGAATATCCCGAGAATGCAGAGCAGGCGGGCATCGTGACAGAGGCCAGCTTCGTGGCGCTGCACTCGCATCCCGGCCGGAGCTCGCCGACGATTCGCGGGAAGGCGCTTCGCGAGATCTTGCTCTGCCAGAAGGTCCCGGATCCGCCCGGAAACGTGAACTTCGCCGTCGTACAGGACACGAGCAATCCCGAGTTCAAGACGGCCCGCGCGCGTCTCACCGCCCATCGCACGAATCCAACCTGCGCCGGCTGCCACAAGATCATGGATCCGGTCGGCCTCTCTCTCGAGAATTTCGACACGACAGGAGGCTTCCGCTTGACCGAGAACGGCGTCGCGATCGATGCGAGCGGCGAACTGGACGGTACGAAATTTAGTGACCCCATCGGGCTGGGTAGGGCACTGCACGACAGCGCGGCCGCGACAGCGTGCGTCGTCAATCGGCTGGTCTCCTACGGGCTGGGGCATGCACCGACAAAGGCCGATTCCGACTGGGTCCGCAACGATGTGGCCAAGCAGTTCGCGACGGACGGATATCGCTTCATAGATCTGCTTCGCGATATCGCGACGAGCGATCAATTCTACCGCGTGACTCCGCCGGAGATGCGCGCGGACGCCGGAGCCGACCGTCACGACCGGTCGGCCAAGCCCGAGTGAGAGGAGAGGCGAGATGGCTTCCATCCAAGAACTGAGCCGACGCAGGGTGCTGCGGGGAATGCTGGCCGGCTCGGCGGTGACTGTCGGGTTGCCGTTCCTCGATTGCTTCCTGAATACGAACGGGACCGCGCTGGCGGACGGCGCGCAGCTGCCCACGGTTTTCCTGAACTGGTTCTTCGGCTGCGGCTTCAACCCCGGACGATGGGAGCCAAGTCAACCTGGGAAGCTCACCGAGCTTGGGCCTGAGCTCAAGGCGCTGGAGCCGTTCAAGGACAAGATCAACATCTTCAGCGGGTTCAAGGTGCCGCTCGACGGCAAGCCGGGCCTTCCGCACATTACGGGTCCGCTTGGCGTCACGACGGGAATGGTTCCGGCTTCGGGACAGAAGGTAACGTTGCCGAGCGTCGACACGCTCGTCGCCGATGCAATCGGCGGCAAGACGCGCTTCAGGTCGCTCGAGGTCTCATGCATCGGCGTTGCCGGTGGTGCGCTGAGCCGTCGTGCGGACAATATGCTGAACCCGAATGAAGTCTCGCCCGCGGCGCTCTACACGCGCATCTTCGGGCCCGATTTCCGCGACCCGAACGCCGCCGACTTCAAGCCTGATCCGCGCGTCATGGCACGGCAGAGCGTTCTCTCGGGAGTGAAGGAGCAACTCGCCGAAGTTCAGGTTGCGGTCGGTTCCGCCGACAAGGCCAGAATGGACGAATACCTGACGTCTCTGCGCCAGCTCGAGCAACAGCTCGAGCTCGAACTGCAGAAGCCCGCGCCGCTCGAAGCCTGCTCCGTGCCGAAGCCAACGGAAGGCGCACCCCAACCGGGCACCGAGGTCGAGACGGCGCTGACCAATCACCGGCTATTCATGGCGCTTCTGGCGAATGCCGTGGCGTGCGGCCAGACACGCGTTCTGAACGTCGCGCTGACGGAGGGCCTGTCGACACTGCACAAGGCCGGTAGCGCGGTCGTGCACCACACGCACACGCACGAGGAGCCTGTGGATCCGTCGCTGGGATATCAGCCGCAGGTGACTTGGTTCATCGAGAAGATCGCGTCGGCCATGGTCGATATGGTGTCCACGTTGGACAGCTTCCATGAGGGCGGCGGCACGCTGCTCGATCGGATGCTCGTGTGGATCACTACCGACACCGGGTACGCGAAGCTCCACTCGCTCGACAACATCCCGATGCTGACGGCCGGTCGCGCCGGCGGGCTCGTGAAAACCGGCCTTCACGTTCGCACCGCCGGGGATCCCGTCTCGCGCATGGGCTTGACCGTGCAGCAGGCGATGGGCGTCCAAGTGAACAGCTGGGGAAGCGATTCGATGGAGACGTCGAAGACCGTCACCGAGATCATGGCTTGATGAGAACCGGAACTCTGCTTGGAGCGGCGGCGGTCGTGCTCGTCGCCGCAGGCGCCGTCTTCGCTTACCTCCGATCGGGCTCCGATGGCCTTCCGGAAGCGCCCTTTGCGACGCCTCCGGGCATAACGCTGCAGAACATGGTCTTTCAGCAGCCGATGCCGTTCGTAATCCTCAACCTTGGCGGCAGGGCGCCTCTCCGCTTCGGCGGGCCCGAAGGCGCGACCGCGTACACGAGCGATAAGGACGACCAACCGGGGAAATCTTCCTGTGAAGGCGCTTGCGCCGATGCCTGGCCGCCGATTGTCGCGCCTGCGGGCGCATCGGGTTTTGGGGATTGGTCGATCGTCATTCGAGGGGATGGCGTGCGGCAATGGGCCTATCGCGGCAAGCCGCTCTACACATCCAAGAAGGACAAGGGCTGGGGGCTACTCAAGGGCGAGGGGGCCGACGGAGTCTGGCATGTCGCGAAGCCGGTCTGGAACGGCGGCGCAGCGCTGCCGCCGGGAGTTGGAATCGCGGAAGTGGCCGAGGCAGCGGGTCAGGTGCTGGTCGATGATCGCGGCATGGCTCTCTACGCGTTCAGCGGCGACGCCGATAGCGACCAGACCAACTGCTCGGCCGATCCGTGTGCGCACCGTTTCGTCCCGTTCGAGGGGCCGCAGGCCGCTCTTCCGATCGGCGACTTCTCGACGATGACGCGGCGCGATGGAATCCAGCAATGGACGTACAAGGGCAAGCCGCTCTATACCTATAACGGCGATGTCCGGCTTGGCGACGCGAACGGAAAAGGCGTCGATCGGCGCTTTCGCCTGGCGATGGTCGCGCGGTATTTCGTTCCGGCCGAGGTCAAGCTTCGCCCTGACGAGACGCGCGGCGGGGTGTGGACGACTCCGAACGGACACACTGTTTATGTCCGCGAAAGCTTCCGCTACACGGCGAATGGATCGCACAGCGCGCGCGGCGGCGACACAGGGCTACAGCAAGTCGGCATGGCGGTCGGGCTGCTCGGCTGCGACGCCGAATGCGAGAAAAACTGGCCGCCTTTGAAGGCGCCTGCCGATACCCAGCCCTCGGGCTATTGGACAGTCCTGCGGCGGCCCGACGGGTCCAAGCAGTGGGCCTATCAGGGGTATGCCCTCTACACCTTCACGGGCGACAAGAAGCCGGGCGACGAGCTCAGCGCCGACGACTATAATGTGCTGCGCGTGAATGATCCGGTCCAAAGGGCCGCGCTCGATCAGTACGGCCCCGGCCTCTATTGGCGGGTGGCGACGCCCTAATCGATCGAAGGAAAGAGGCAGATGTCCGAGAAGATCGGCTTCATCGGATTGGACGCCATGGGCATGCCCATGGCGCCCAATCTTGTGCGCATGGGTTTCGACGTCACCGCCTACGACGTGGAGCCAGGCAAGATCGAGCGTCTGGCGGGATTGGGCGCCTATCCGGCGACGAGCGTCGCCGCGGCGGCGCGCGGCCGAAATATCGTCGTGACGATGCTGCCCGCGACGCGGCACGTTGAGGAAGTGGTTCTCGGAAGGGACGGAGTCTTGGATGTCCTATCGCCCGGGGCTGTTCTCATGGACATGAGCACGATCGATCCAAGCGGGACGGACAGAGTCGCCGCCGCTTGCGCGGCGAAAGACGTTCTGTTCACGGATTGTCCGGTCGGCCGCCTGGCGCTCCACGCCGAGCGCGGCGAATCGCTCTTCATGGTCGGCGGCGACGACCGAAGCTTCGCGCGGATCGAACCGCTGCTCAATGCTATGGGGACCGCGATTTACCGATGCGGACCCGTCGGAATGGGCAGCCGGATGAAGATCGTCAACAACTACATGCTGCTGGTCACGGCCCAGATCGTCGCCGAATCGCTTGTGCTGGGAACCAAGCTCGGCCTCGACGTCGAGACCATGAAGGCGGTCACGGCAGGGACGACGGCCAATAACGGACAGTTCCAGATCGCTTTCGCGAACAAGGTGCTGAAGGGCGACATAGAGCCTGGCTTCACATTGGATCTGACCTTCAAGGACCTCGGGCTAGCGATGACGGCTGCGGCCGAGCACCGGATCGGACTGCCGGTCGGGTCGGCGGCCTACGCCGTCGTCGGCGCGGCGAGAGCCACTGAGTTCGCGTCAAAGGACTTTTCTTCGCTGCTGGAATACGCCTGCCGGCTCGCCGGCGTGGAGACGCCGCGCATGTCCTGACGCGAGGACGACTGCTGCTACGAACAATTCGCAAAACAGGAGGAGAGGATAATGAAATCGAAGTGGATTTTGGCGGCGATCGGTTGCGTCGCGCTGCTTGGGAATCAGTCGAACGCACGCGACGCTGACGAAAAGTTCATATCGATGAAGGGCAAGTGGGTCCTGAACGTGAAGGAGTCCCACTGGAGCCAAGGCGGCCTCACCGGCGGCGTCTGGACCGTCTACAAAGACGACGGCAAGACGCGCCAAAGCTTGCTCGTGCAGAATACGCCAAATGGCCGGATCAATGTCTTTTGGTTCGACGGTCCATATGGAGACCAGCTTGTATGGTGCAACGACTGGTATCGGGAAAGCTATAAGAACACGGGCTCCAACTCTTTCACGGTGTCGTGGGAAGCTGAGCGCGGCGGCAAGACGATAAGCGGCGGTCCCGATACCTGCACATACAGCAACAACGGGACCAAACTGACCTGTGTCGAGCCGGCCTTCACCGAGGTCTACGAAAAGGTCAAGTGATGGCCGTCAAGCAAGGGTTCGCGGAAGGAGCCGCGGTCGTCACCGGTGCGGGAAGCGGAATAGGCGAGGGGATCGCTCGGCACGCCGCCTCGTTAGGGATGCACGTGATGCTCGCGGACGTCGCCATCGAACGGGCGCGACGTGTCGCGGCGGATATCCGTGATGCCGGAGGAAGCGCCATGGCCGAGCGGATCGACGTACGGATTCCGGGGGAGCTCGATCAGCTTGCGGCGCGCGCCTACGACAAATTCGGCGATGTACGATTGCTGGTGAACAACGCCGGCATCGAGACGGTCGGATACAGCTGGGAAATTCCGGCCGAGCGGTGGGAGGAAACGCTCGATGTGAATATTCATGGCGTGATCCATGGGGTGCGGGCGTTCGTGCCGCGGATGCTCGCGAGCGGCAAGCCCGCCTACATCGCCAATGTCGCGTCGATCGGGGCGCTCGGAATGATGCCGGTTCAAACGGCTTACATTCTGAGCAAGCATGCGGTGCTGTCCTTCACCGAATGCCTCCGGCTGGAAATGAGCCTACTGGGCGATCCCATTTCCATTTCCTGCGTTCTGCCCGGCCCGGTCGCGACCCGTATCTTTGAAGACGCCAATCGCGACGACAAGCCGGAAGTCGCGCATCACCGGAAGCTCATGCATGACATGCTGGCGAGCGAGGGGATTACGCCGCTCGAGGCAGGACGGATTATTCTGGATGGCATCGCCGCCAAGAACTTCTGGGTCTCGACGCACCCCGAAATCACCGCGCAAATGGCGAAAGATCGAGCGGCGCACTTGGCCGACCTCACGACGCCTGAGCTGACGGAAAGAACCAGAAGCCTCCTGCCGCGTCGCGGCTCCGTTGGGAGTTGACCGCTACGCGCATGCCCAAAAAGCCGACGTTCCGGCGGTCCATCGTTGGAATGCCGTGAGGCTGCGTGCTCCGGGCTTTGCATCCGGGTCCGAACGACAACGTTGCCCGTCTCGAAGAAACGCTTTCCGGGCCGCCGAACCGCTCGATGACGAGCGCGCGTATCATGCCTGCCATTGGAGACGCTTAGATGCCGGCGGCCGGAATGGCGGGGTGAGAAAATTCCGGAGGCTCGCGCTTTGGCATCGGCGTCCGCCCGTCGAGGCTCATCACCTGGATGTTATGGGCCCACGGGAAGTGCATCGAGAAGGCGAGGAAACCCGTCCGCTCGACCGCTGGCAGGTAGCTCATATGCAGGACGCATTCCGCGAGATATTCGACGTCTTCGGTCTTATACCCGGCGGGAATGAGATCCGAGGCTCCTGGTGTGCGGATGGCGGTCGAGGGCCCCACTAGGTTGACGGCGATGTTGCTGTCGACGAGCTCGGCCGCCAAGCCTTGGCTGAAACGGTTGAGCGCCGCCTTCATCGAGGCGTACACGACATCGCCGCCGCGCCGCTGATATTCGAGGAAGGGACGGCGCACCGGCATCGACGTCACCGATCCGATATTCACAATCCACCCGGCACCCTTGGTCTTCATATGCGGGATGGCGGCCTTGGCGAGCATGAACGGAGCGCGGAGGTAATGGCCGAACGTCCGCTCGAAAGTGTCGACTGTCATCTGATCGACGCGGGCATAATCCGCGAAGCCGGCGTTATTGACGAGGATATCGAGACCGCCTGCTGCGTCGATGGCGCGTTCCACAAGGCTGTCTCGCTCTTCGGCCTTTTCCAAATCGGCTCCGAGCGGGATCGCCTTTCCGCCCGCTTTCTCGATGAGGGAGATCGTCTCCGCCAGTGTCCCGGACACGACTTGGTCTTGCTGGAAGCGCTTTCCCGCCACCTCCTTCTCGACCGAGCGCGCGGTCACCACGACGGTCGCGCCGGCCGAAGCGAGCCTCTGCGCGATCGCCCGGCCGATGCCTCGGCTCGAACCTGTCACCAAGGCGACCTTGCCGTCTAGTCTCGGAGCGTTGCTCATAATCCCTCCCTCATGGATAAGTCGTCGAATGTGATGGCCCTCGCTCGGAAGGGGAGGGCTGCCTCAGCGATTGCCCGTTGCGGATTTAGGCCGCCATGGCCCGCTGAGGGCCCGGCGCTTCGGCCGGATAGGTTGTCGGAGTCCCGATATCGTAGGCCCCGGTCAACGTCTTGATGAAATCGCGATCGTGAAGCGGATCGGCAGGCAGCACGAATCTCATTCCGCGCGCCTTTAGGTCCCGCTCGAAGATATCGAAGATCCGCTGTAGGGTCAGATCATCAGTCTGGTCCATGACGAGGCTCAGCTCTTTCAGGTCCGCATAGACTTCCGCGCTCCAATGGACGAGGAACCGCATCTCCGCGGCCGGCACGCGCTGAATGGTCTCGCCGCCGGTGAGAATCCTCCAACCATCCGATACGTCAGGATCGGCTCCGAATAGCGATTCGAAGGCTAGCCCTGTAGGCCGCCGCATCTCGATCGGACCATTCGATTCGGCCCGGTGATACATCATCTCGTTCTGCACCACGACGCCCCGATTCCACATCGGCGCGGGCAAGCGTTTGGGCGCCGCGCGCGGGCCTTCGGGCCAGTAGGTGAACCCCCCGCCGATCTTGCCGCGATAGAACCAGGTGATGACCTGCGCTTTCTTCAGCAGCCACGGGCGGAAAAGGCCGGACTTGCCCATGATGTTCATGAGCCAGATAGGTGTGTTCTTCATGGTGACGCCGCGGAAGGAAACAGCGTCGAGATGCGCCGGGTCGCCGCTTTCGCACGGACCTTGGATGTTGAAGAGCATCGACTCTGGTCGAGCGTAGGCCGCATTCCAGTACGACCGCGCATGCTCGATAAACAGCGAATTGTAGAACACGTCCTCGAGCTCCGGGTAGAGCGCGGTCCCGTTCTTAGCGCAATAGCCGCGGAACACGGGCGACAGGAACATGTCGAACGTCGGGGTGACGCCTTCCGGAAGGCTTCCAGAGACTGTGGCGAGCACCTCTTCCGCCGAAGCGAAATGCTGGGCGAGGATCAGCTTCCAAGGTCCTTCTCGGCGCACCACGCTCAGCATTCGCGAATGCTGCTCGGCCGTATAGACGTCCTCCAGGACACGAGGCGGGGAAATGGGTTTCAGCACGGACGCGAGATCTTCGGACATAAGCAATCCTCCGTAACGGCATCTAGATTGAATCTGATCGCCGTGTCCCTTTGTTTTGAGGCAGGGGCTCGTCCATTGCCAGTACGGATGCCGCAAAGCCCACACCTGATGCCCAGAGTGCCGTCTAGCGATACTTGAGACAGGCAGTGGGATCGAAGGATGGGGGCGCAGCGATGCAGATCAGTTCATCTCGAATGGCGCCAGATGTTGGAGCGCGTCGTTCGCTAGTCCTCGCATCGGCATTGAAGCCTCCCGATCAGCTGATCTTCCGCTTCGCGACGAACCGTCCGACTGCCTCGCGATGATCGGCGCAAGCGGTCGCGACGGCATAGTGGGACGAGATCAGGTCGAGGCTCGTCCGGAGATCGTTGCGCATGCCTTGATAAATGGCTCGTTTCATCGCCCTCACAGCGAATGTCGGCCCGGCCGTCATTTTGGGTATGACCTTCGCCGTATCCTCGGCCAGGGACGCATCGGGGAAAACCTTGTTGACCAGTCCCAATCGAAGCGCTTCATCTGCATCGATGAACTCGGCGGTGAGGAACAGCTCCAGCGCTTTCGACGCGCCGACCAATCTCGGAAGGAAGTGCGCGCCGCCCGCCCCCGGCACCAACCCGACCTTGACATAGGTCTCGGCGAACCGCGCGCTTTGAGCGGCGTAGCGTATGTCGCACATCAACGCGAGATCCATGCCGGCCCCGGTCGCGACGCCGTTCACGATCGCGATGACCGGCTTGTCGAGATCCTCGAGGGCTAGCGGGATTCGCTGCACGCGTTCGAAAGTCTCGCTTTTGCGCTGCTCAGGGGTTTGGCCCAGCCGTTCCGTCATCTCCACGATGTCGCCGCCGCTGCAGAAGGCGGAGCCTGCCCCAGTGACTGTAATCACCTTGACAGCATCATCCGCTCGGCAATGGCGGAGCGCAGCCGCCCACGCGTCGATCATCTCAAAGGTGAAGGCGTTCATCCGCTCCTGCCTGTCGAGCACGATGCGACCGACGCCATCGGCGATCGAAAATTTCAGATTCGCGCAGGTGGATAGTTCGGTCATCGAAGCGCCTCCGTTCTCGCTCAGGCTCCTGAAATCCTCCGCCATACGGCGTCGCCGCCTGCTTCGCAGACAGCGCGTCCGAGGCGTTCCTGCCAGAAGGTCTCATTGCCGAATTCGTCCCGCCATGATCGGGTCCCGAGCGCTCGAATGCGAGCTCTCTCGTGACCATCGCCCAGCCTTCCCCTTCAGCGCCGACCATCATGTCGTCGGGGACGAAGACGTCCTCGAAGAAGACCTCATTGAATTCATGCCCGCCGGCCAGATTATGGATCGGTCTGACTCGTATTCCGGGGGACGACATGTCGACAATGAATTGCGTGAGGCCGCCGTGCCGATCTTCCCCGGCCTCGCCGGTTCTCACGAGCGCGATCAGGTAATGGGCATGATGTGCGTTCGACGTCCAAATCTTGCTGCCGTTGATGGCCCATCCGCCATCCCGGCGCTCCGCGCGCGTCCGGACGGCCGCCAGATCGGAGCCGGACTCGGGCTCGCTCATCCCGATTCCGAAGAAACATTCGCCTCGGCAGATTCGAGGAAGGATGGAGTGCTTCGCGCGCTCGCTCCCATGCGCGAGGATTTGCGGGCCGGATTGGCGGTCGGCGATCCAGTGCGCGAAGCAGGGCGCCCCCGCCGCCAGCATTTCAGCCGTGACGACGAAGCGGACCAGTCCGGATTGCCCCCGTCCACCATATTCCTGGGCCAGGTGATCCCGATGAAGCCGGAGGCGCCCGCGCGCCGGCTGAAATCAGCGTCGAACGAGCTCCACGAGGAGCGATGAGCGGCGAACCCGCTCGTTTCGTGTTCCGCCTCGAGGAAATCGCGAATCCGTTTGCGTGCAATTTCGGCTTCGGCCGGCAGCTTTGGCGCTTCGAACTGAAATGTTTCCATCCGGCGGGTGCCGTCTACCTGATCGTCGCGGTAGCCGATCTGCTTGCCGATCGGGGGGACATGCTCGTCGTCGCGGGCCTCGGTTCCGCCGCCTATGACGTGTTCTCGGCTGGCGACCATGATGGAAATTTCTATCTGTGGGGCGCGATGGGGGGAGCGGCCCTGACCGGACTCGGCTTAGCGATCGCGCAGCCGAGTCGGCCAGTCGTGGTGTTCACGGGCGATGGCGAGCAGCTGATGGGATTAGATCGTAAAGCGTGTCGACGAGAAGACTCGCCTCCCCATCGACTATGAGCCCGGTGTTTGTCCATCCGGTCCCGCCGTCAGGCTGCAGATAGGCGAAGCAGCCGCGACCAAGATCCTTCAGCCCTTTTGTGAAATTCCATCCACCCACGTGCCCCTCCACCGTTGCCCGTTATCCGTCGAGCCCTCACCCCGGACGAAGATGGCGGCTGCGCTATCCTCCCCCTCGGTGCGCCTGCTTACAATTGCTGAACGACTTCGATCAGGTGGCCATCCGTGTCCTTGATGAAGGCGACGCGGATGCCATGCTCCGAAGCTGTTCGCGCGGGGCGATCGATCGAAGCACCTGCCTTAATCGCCACTTCCAGCGTCTTTTCGAGATCGGCGACCATGAACCCGAGCGTGGCTTCTCCGCGAGAGGGGATTGGCCGGTTGGGGTAGCGTTGAATGACAAGGCTAGGCACCGAATATCCGGCGCCGTCGGGGACCATGATGATCTCGTCCAGCTCCGCGTTCCCTTCGCCCTGCCTCACGCGCGCAATCTCCGTAAGCCCGAAGACGTCGCGGTAAAACGCGAACAGGCGGTCGACGTCGGAGACGATTAGTTTCGTGAACGCAAATCGCGCGGGCGCTCGCGACGGCATCTCAATCCTCCCGCCGAGCCGAACGGCAATCGCTCTTAGGCGGATGCGGCGCGGATTTTAGTCTCCTCCGCTTCGGCGTAATGCAGCTTGTAATCTTGAAGCTTCGGTTTGCGGAGCATGGTCCACATGTCCACCAGCCGATAGGGGCATGAGAGATATACACGTCCCTTGCTGTTACGATAGTAGCTCCGCGCCTTCGGGTGGGACCACACCATGGTCTCTAGGTCCCCGTCGACCTGGGCGTTGTAAGCGCCGAAAGCTTCTTTCGTCGGCTCGAGCGCTTGTGCGCCGTGGTTCAAGAGCATGTCGAGGCATTCGATGATGTAGTGGACATGGCCCTCGACAATCAAATTGTGGCCGCCCGCGTGGTTGGGAACGCTATTCGGCCCGACGAGCCAAAAGAAGTTCGGAAATCCTTCCATGCTCGTGCCCAAATAGGCGCGGGGATCCTCGTCGCCCCACTCCTCACCGAGATTGCGGCCGTCTCGCCCGATGATCGTGAGATCCCCCACCATCTTTGCAATCTTGAACCCGGTGGCGAAGATGATCGCGTTGGCTTTGACCTTGCGGCCGTCTTTGGTCACGATGCCGTCTTCCACAATGCGTTCGATGCCCCCAGTCTCAACATCGACATCGTCTCGGCCGAGCGCTGCAAGATAGCCCGCGTCCAGGATGATGCGCTTGCTGAAGATCGGAAAGTCCGGCGTGATCTTCTCGAGCACGTCGGACCGATGGGCGAGAACGCCTTTCATTCCGGCGAGAGCGTATTGGCGCGCGTCCTCGTTCGCCTGCGAGATCGCCTGATCGTTTCCTTCCCAGGCGGGATCCCTCTTGACCCATTTGTAGAGTCCGTCCGAAGCGAACCAGAAGGCTCGGAACCGGAACCACGGCATGTATTGCGGCACGTTGCGGAGAGCCCATTTCACGGGCTCCGTCACGTCGTTGTCATATTCCGCGTTCTTCATCACCCAATGCTTGGAGCGCTGGAAGATCGTCAGGTGCGCCGCTTTCCCGGCGAGCGCCGACACGACCTGGGCGCCGCTGGCGCCTGTTCCGACCACCGCCACGCGTTTGCCAGTAAGGTCGATCGACGGATCCCACCCCGCTGTGTGCATCATCGGGCCCTTGAAGGTCTCGCGCCCCTCTATGTCCGGCAAATCCCAGCGATTCACGGGTCCGTGGCCATTGACGACGGCATTTGCCTCGGCGATCCGCTCACCGTTCGAGTCCTCGACCGTGACCGACCAGATCTTGCGCGCATCGTTCCAGCGCATCGCCTTCACGCGCGCGCCGAACCGGATGTTCGGTCGCAGCTGAAATCGATCTGCCACGCCCACGAGGTATGCCTGCATGTCGTGGCCGCGTGGATGATAATTGTTCCAGTCGGGATACTGGGCGAAGGAGAGCGAGTAGAAGTGGCTCGGCGTATCGACGCCGATCCCGGGGTACACATTTTCGTACCAGGTGCCGCCGACTTCCCCGTTCTTCTCGTAAACCTCGAAGCTGTACCCGGCATCCTTGAGCTTAATCGCCATTGCCAGCCCGGCCATGCCGGCCCCGATCACCAAGACTTTGAAGTCCGATGGCGGCTTGATCCGGCCAGGCTTCGCTAAACGCGATATCGGTTCTTCGAATCCGGCCTGCTCGATCATCAGCGGTATGAATTCGTCGGCCACCGGCTCGCCGACGCCCACGCTCATCATCCGCTGCATGAGGCCGGCGGGAAGGGGCTCCGCGAGCGGCGGCGGATCGCGCGTCAGGACCGCGAACAGCTTCTCGCGAAGCTCCTGCACGAGTTCGGGGGGTAGGTCCTTCGGCGCGGCGAAGGGGCTGGTCAGGCATGCGGCGAAGCGATCGAGCATGTCCTCGTCGCGCGTCAGATGCACGTAGACCATCAGCAGCGTTTGAAGGTTGCCGGCCTCGAGCGCGGCGCGCAGAGAGGCATGATCGGCGATCGGCAGGCCGGCGTAGAGCTGCGCGTTTGAAGCATTGTCGAGCGGCATTTCCATAACCTCAGCAGGCCGTCGAGCGACGGCGACCGGTATTTTTAGAACTCACTACTAAAAATGGGAAGCGCTGTCCAGATTCCGATTACCGGGCGCGGCTCTGGGCGAGCCATTTGAGCTGCCGGACAATCGCCATAAGACCGAAGCCAATGATTTCTTCGCGATCGATAGCCTTCCGATGCGATCGGAGCTCGGCCTCATCGTGCTCTGTCTGGCTCGCGTTCGACGGAGGAAAAACCCCGTCCGCGGGCTGCGGCCTCAACGCATAGGAAGCCATGAAGAGTAGCCCGATCAGCTGCGAGTGGACCGCAAGCGCGACAGCGGCGAGGTCGCGGCCCTTGAATCCGGCGCGGCGAAGCTGCTTGAGCAGCGGAGCGCGAACAAGCCCCCAAGCGGGCGAGACCTGATCGTCGGTGCCGATCGCCTTGATCGCAACCGGATGCTTTAGGAAGAAAGCATCCACCGCGCGCAGCCATGCCATGATTGCATCGGGCCAAGCCGTCTTGGCCGGCGGCTCCTCGAACTTGAACCCCGTGAACAGCGTCTCGGCGAGCGCGGATAGGAGGGCGAAGCGGTTCGGGAAGTAGTTATAGACTGAGGTCACTGGCGCGCCGAGGTGTTCCGCCACCTTTCCAAGCGTGAATTCGTCGGCCGCGACTTCCGAAAGCACTTCGCTCGCGGCCTCGATAATGCGCTCCGACGACAGCTTGGGCGGGCGCCCCCGCAACCGAACGGGCTCTCGGTCAATCGGCAAAGCCGCTACTCCGCTAGGGTCGCGGCGTAAGTATCACAGCCCGATACGCCGAGTCCAACGAAGAGACACCTCGGAAAAAACGCCGGTGAACGAATTGAACAGCCTTGTCGACGCGAAATTGCATACAATGTTGCCAGCGCGCTATGCATCCCAAAATTCTGGGATGTTCGGAGCATGATTTCATCCTGCACAGCGATGCCACGGTTTGAGCTCGCCGCCCAATTTATAGACCGAGCCAGGCTCGCGCAGGCCCCGCGAGAGCTCCTTGGCTTACTGGAAGCGGCGACGCTTGAAATCGGATTCCGTCACTTCGCGCTCGTGCATCACGTCGATCTGTGGAGCAGGGGCGGGCGGGTCGTCGGCACTTCATTCGAACGGCATAGATTTCCGCCAGGCATTATCAGGCACGCAATTTGGCTCTATTTTCGATCGCCCGAGCTCACCTTGAAAGGCTGGTTGCACGCAAATCGCCGAATTGACCACGACGCGTATCGAGCTGGCCTGTCGCGGTCTTGGGACAAATCTGCGTTCACAAATGGCCTGTGTGAGTATTACCCTTCGACATGTCGTGGAGCGACCTCTATCGCTATTGGGAGGCCAAGTTTGTGAATTGGCGGCCGCGCAGCCGCCGTGACATCGATCCTCCTATCGAAATTCCGCGGCTCATAGGAAACTTGGCTCTGATCGACGTCGAGCCGGCTGCATATCGGTACCGTCTGATTGGCACAAAGCTTGTGCGCGCTTTCCGTCGCGATAGCACCGGTCAGACTATCGACAAGGACTTGCTCGGGCCGACAACTCTTGCGACTTGGCTCGGCATTCTGGACGTAGTTTCCAAGGATCGACGTCCGCAGCTGGTGACAATGAAGTTCCCACCCGCCGCAGCGGCGACACTGGCGCTTGCGCTCCCTCTCGTTGGGCGTGACGGCGCGAACGGAGAAAATTCTCCTTGGGTGCTTTTTCGATGACCTCTTTGGCAGCGGACGATTACGCGAGACTCCAATAGAAAATGACATTTCGGACAAACAGTTCGGAACATTAGAATCACGATCGTCACCATCTGAAACGCCCGTCCCCTGCGGGCCCATCGCTTCGGGGCACGCTCGGATTGAGGAACAAGAGCTATTGACCGCTCCGGCATGTAAGGAGATATTATTGCAAATTAGCCTTAGATCAATAAACTTGAATAAGTTCTGTAGAAATGGACGCTGTCCGCAACCCTTTCGCGCCCGGCGCGGGTACGCCTCCGCCCGAGCTTACCGGACGCGACGAGATTCTGGAAAAGGCGCGGGTCACGCTCGCCCGCATTCGGTTAAGGCGGTCTGCCAAGAGCCTCCTCCTCGTCGGATTGCGCGGCGTTGGCAAGACCGTCCTCCTCAATCGCATTTGGCAGGTTGCCGAGCACGAAGGCTATCTAGCCGAGCTGATCGAGGTACCGGAGCACAGGAATGTCGCCGAGCTCCTGGTTCCTTCCCTTCGCCGGATTCTGCTGCGCCTCGATGATTTCAAGAACGTCTCGGACAAGGTGAAGCGTGCCATCCGGACGCTGAAGAGCTTTGTGGGCGTGGTCAAGGTGACCTATCGCGACATCGAAATCGGTCTCGACATCGATCCCGAACGCGGCGTCGCCGACAGCGGCGACATCGAGCACGATCTGCAGGATCTCTTCGTGTCCGTCGGCGAGGCGGCGCTTGCCCGCGATACCGCCGTCGCGATCATCATCGACGAGCTCCAATACCTTCAGGAAAAGGAGCTCAGCGCGCTCATCATGGCGATGCATCGCGTCGCGCAGAACCAACTTCCGCTCGTGGTGATCGGCGCCGGGCTCCCGCAGCTCGTTGCCATGAGCGGCGAATCCAAGTCGTATGCGGAAAGGCTTTTCGAGTTTCCCGAGGTCGGCCCACTTCGGAACGACGACGCCATACGCGCCCTCGCCGAGCCCGCGCAACGCGAAGGCGTCAGGTTCGAGCGCGACGCCCTCGCTGAAATCCTGAAAGTCACCCAGGGTTACCCGTATTTCCTTCAGGAATGGGGTTACCACGCCTGGAACCAGGCAGACGCCTCGCCCATCACGCTCCCCGTCATCAGGCGGACGACGAAGATCGCGACCGCACACCTGGATGAAAGCTTTTTCCGTGTGCGCTTCGATCGCCTCACGCCCGCCGAAAAACGCTACCTGCGCGCCATGGCCGAACTCGGACCCGGCCAGCATCGTTCCGGCGCCGTCGCCGACATTCTCGGCGTCAAGGTCAACCAGGTTGGCCCGGTGCGATCCGCGCTCATCCGCAAGGGGATGGTCTATAGTCCACAGCACGGCGACACCGCCTTTACCGTGCCGCTCTTCGATCAGTTCATGCGTCGCGCGATGGCGGAGATCCCCAGACACTAAATCGAGATTGCTCGGCTTGCGATCAAGACACGCATCAGCTTGTGTCCGTCAGAAATTTGCCGGGATTGCATATATCCGAACGTGAGCCGCTCGCGATGATGATGGGCTCGGCGCGTCCCAGACGGTAGTCAGCTGGGCGATTCTCAAGTTATCCAGATTCTGTTACATGCATATGATGCGGGCTCGCATCGTCGCTGCGGCTAAAGCCCTTGCCCCCGAGGTCGAGTCCAGACGCCTGTCAGGACCATCGATATTCTCCCCAAAGAATCCCACGACCTCCTTCTGCGGTTATACAGCGCGCTCGCGCCAAGTGTGACTCGTAGGCGCGCCAAGCCCGGTCTGGTTCCGCTTTTCGGATTGATATTTAGGACGACCTTGGTGATCTCTCGTCAATCGACACCGTCCGCGACGGTGTCCAAGACCCTTAATAATGAATAGCGTGGATCATATCGTAAGGTACGACGCGTGGGCCACTCCCGGGCGGATCGTGCTGGGCCATTGCTATTCGACTGACGGCGCACTCTCGTCAATGAGGTCGGCGATGACCTGTGTCGGCTCGCCGAAGGTCACAAGAGTTGAGCGGAGTCCGATCAGCAACAACGGACATGGGTTGCCCGCCCGCGAGCGCGGACGGCAAGCCGACGTCGTGATCTCAAAAGGTTTTCCCGCTACCGTTCGCACGCGTACCCGGCTGACGCCAACAGATGGTTTGATCAGGATGCCCAGCAGAGGAGCCGGATGCGGGAAAGCTGCACGTCAAAATCTGTGAGGGGGCGTCGAGCGATCGGCGCCTCTGCTCGAACTCTATCTTCTTAAGCAGTGGCGCGGCATAAGGAACTACGGCTGCGCTGTAGTTGATCGTTGTTTAGCGTTCCGGGTCGAGCGAATAACCGCGAGAACGCACGGTCCTGATCAGCGCCGGCATCCCCGATCTGCTCAGCGCACCACGTAACGTGGCGATGTGCACATCGACGGTGCGTGGAGACACAAAGATGCCCGGCGGCCAGACTTCGCGAAGTCATGGTCACCCATTGCGGACGCATCTGCATGCACCGCAAGCGGGTCAACATCTCCCACGTCCTGGCCGGCCAGCGTCTCGGCATAAAAGAAGTCGACGAAGGAATTTGGATCGTCAGCTTCATGCGCTACGATCTCGGCTTCATCGATCTGGAGCAAAAAACCTTGCAACCCATACACAACCCGTTCGGCCCAGGGTTGTAACCTATGTCTCCGGTACGATCCGTTACCTATCTCTCCGGGCCGGACAAGGGGTAAGATGGTAGCAGCGGAGGGATTTGAACCCCCGACCAAGGGATTATGATTCCCCTGCTCTACCACTGAGCTACGCTGCCACCGATAAGATGGCGGTGACATAGGGGCCCTGGCCCCGGCGTGTCAAGGCATCCGGCTCCGGCCTCAGGGCAGTGAATCCGGGTTAACGCGGTTTTACGCCGAGGATTTCTGCGAGGTATTTGTCGTTCCATCCGGCGAGTTTTCGTCGGAGTTTGATGCTTTTCTTGTCTTTGGCCTGGCGGGCGAGATTGATGGCGAAGTGTCTGACGACGGCCATGTTTTTGGCGCCGTGTCCGGATCGCAGGCGTGACTGATCGTCTTTGAAGACGACGTCGAGCACCCAGTGGAGG
>Ga0070738_10001737_pt1 | contig 39993 bp, 30 predicted proteins | sample Coa_R2_2_FD_66446 | JGI IMG/M metagenome (GOLD analysis project Ga0070738, IMG submission 66446) | Surface soil microbial communities from Centralia Pennsylvania, which are recovering from an underground coalmine fire - Coalmine... | ecosystem: Environmental > Terrestrial > Soil > Unclassified ...
GGCGGATGCGGCTGGCGGCACATCGTCTCCTCTTCGGGAGTCAAGGGATTGCCCGCTTCCAGACACAATAACAGCAAATCGGCCTGCTCGGTCTGCTCGCGGGCCAACCTCTGTGCTTGCGATTCAATCGTGCCCAACTCCGCCTGCCAGCCGGGCGTGTCGATCAGTTCGATGAGGGCTTCGCCGAGGTGGAGACGCCGCACGAGATAATCGCGCGTGGTGCCCGGCACGGGGCTGACCAGGGCGTCCGCGCCGGCCAGCGCGTTGAACAGGCTACTCTTGCCGGCATTGGGCCGGCCGGTCAGCACGACGCGAAAGACACGCTCGGCCAGGCCGCGCTGGTGGATCTGCTTGCCCAGAAGCGTGACCTGGGCCAGCGCTTTGCCCAGGCGGTGTAGCATCTCCTCCTGCTGGACGAAGCGAATGTCCTCGTCGGCGAAATCGAGATCGGCTTCGACGTCGGCGAGAAGGTTGAGCAGGTCGTCGCGCAACTCTTGCAAGGGACGAGCCATGCCGCCGGCGAGCTGTTTGAGGGCGTGTTTTAGCTCATCGCGCGAGCCGGACTCGATGACGGCATGGACGGCCTCGGCGCGGGTCAGATCGAGCTTGCCGGCCAGGAAAGCACGCAGCGTGAACTCGCCGGGCTGGGCAGCGCGGCAGCCGGACTGGAGAAGCTGGGCGATCAAGAATTCAATCAGAGGCGGACTGGAGAGCATGTGAATCTCGGCGAGATCCTGTCCGGTGTAGCTATGCGGTGCGGCCCAGTAGTACACATCAGCCGGAAGCGGAGCCAGGCCGGGCAAACACAAATGCCCCGATAACAAGGCGCGTTGACCAGGGACGAGTGGCTGCGAAGCCGTGAACAGACGAGCAAGCACAGCGGTAGAGGCGGGACCGCTGATGCGAACGATGGCGCGGGCGCCCGGCCCTGCAGGGGTGGAGAGCGCAGTGATAGTATCACGAGTGTGCATACGTAGGAATGATTCACGACAAGTCGCGTCGCCAATCGATCACGCCCCGCCGTAGAAGCGATATAGTTGTCGCACCCCCGCTGGTGCTAGAAGGAAAACGCCCAGCACGGCTAACAGGGCCAGATAAATTCGATAATCCATCTCCGGTACAACGACGCCGTGGACGGTGTAATCGGCGGAGCCAACATTGCTGAGGCGCACGCCGTCGCGCTCGATGCTTATGTCGATCCCACGGGCCGTGCCGTCATGGCTGGAACGCCGGCTCGGGAACGTCACGGTGTACGTCGATTGCAATTGCGAAGCCAGATCGCGGAAGAATTCCGGCAACTTGGCGGCGTCGCGCGCCCAGAAGAACTTGCCGCCGGTTTTTTCGGCCAGCTCGCGCAGCTCCTTCTCGTTGATCCCATCGTCGTGCAAATCGATCGATAGCTGCTCGAAAATGTCAAAGAGCTTTTGCTCGCTAACGGCATGGAAGTACTTGCCGCCGGTTGCCTCGGCCATCCGTCGCATGGCCTTTTCGTTGATCTCTTCCTTTTGGCCCAGACCGAGCATGTAGAGGGGGAAGCCAAGTGCCTTGGCGCGATCGATTACCAACTGATCGGAAACGCGGCTTCCGGGCGCTTCATCGCGTCCGTCGGTGAGGACGACCACGGCGTTGCGTCCTTGACGATGGGCGGCGGCCAGGGTCTCCAAACCGGCGTAAGCGGCATCGTAGAGCGAAGTACCGCCTTCCGGTTGCAGCTTCTCGATGCGCTGCATCAACAGACGCTTGTTGTCGGTGAAATCGTCGGGGGTATCGACCTCGCTGCTGAACGGCTGAAGGGTTGTCTTGGCATCGCGCCGCATCAGTTCGACGAACCGCGAGGCGGCCGTTCGCAGCGCCTCGATTTTCGGGCGCTGATCGTTGGCGTCGGCCTTCTCCTTCATGCTGCCGGAATGATCGAGGACAAGAACGGTGGTAACGTTCTTGTATTTGCCCAATTCGCCGATACCCAGCGTGTAGATCGGCACTTGATTGACGGTGGCGAGTTTTATTACCTCGCCGACGCTGCGTTTACTGTTCATGTCCACGCCGTCGGTCATGAGGACGACGGCACGGCGTCCAGCGATGTCTTTGAGATACTCAACGCCAAGTGCGGCGGCGTCAAGGTAAGCAGTGCCGCCCAAGGGTTGTGCCTTGGCGATCTCATGGCGGATCTCGCGGCGATGCTCGGCGTAACGTGAAGAATCGCGGAGGGGCGGTTTCCTGACGTACATCCGGTGGTCGAAGAGGATCAGGCCGGTTTCCGAGTTGGCGGAGAGATTATCGAGAAAAATGCCGGCTGCCTTCTTGGCCTCGTCGATTTTGCGCTGGCCGCTACCGCCGCTGGGGTTTTCCATGCTGCCGCTGATGTCCATGGCCAGCACGGTCGTTAGCGCCGTCCGCGGCGAGAAGATTTCCAAATCGTGGACCCTACGGCCATCCTCGCGGACAACGATGTCGGCCTTATCCACGTCCGCCTCCTGGCCGTCGGAGACGCGCAGCACTTTGAAATGTACGGTAATGTACAAACCCGCTTTGCCGTTGTGTTCGCTGAACGATGCGAACACTTTGTTTTCGCCGTTGTCGTCCTTGTCGATCTCGATTTTGTAGAGTAACTGATCTGTGTTCTGGGCCGCGCCCGGCACGACAGCGACGAGCAACATCGCCAGAGCGATCGCAAGTAAGATACGCATGGGGGCCTCTGGGATTGTCCGAGCCGCGCACGCAGCGCAGCGGAGTAAGTGGTAGCGTGGCGTGGCCGCTTACTCCGCTGCGCTGCCTGCGCGGCTCGGACTACTAACTAACTGCGATGCTTCTTCTCGGCTTCCTTGAGCACGGCTACCCACCAGTCGTGGAGGCGTTTGCGCCAGCGGCCCAGCACGGAGCCGTCGTCCGTGACGGTTTCCGTTCCTTTGCCGGATGCTTGACGGCGTTTCTCGCGACGGCGTTTGCCGGCGGAGCGGCCGCGCATTTCTTGCGATACGGTAAACCCGCCGTTTCGCGTGGTTACACCCGTGGCCGGAGCGGGTGTCACGTGCTCGCCCTGTGCCTTGCGCAGCAGTTTCTGGAAGATGCCCTCGCCGGCAGGCGTCGCTTGCTCACCCGCTTCCGATTTTTTTTTAGGCAGCAGCTTGCGTTCGCAGAATCCCCAAGCGCTGCTGGCGATGAAGTACAAGCAAAGGCCGGCTGCCACTTTGTAGAACATCAGGCCGAAGAAGATCATCATGTATTTCATCATCTTCTGCTGCATCGCCTGCTGCTCGTCGGTCGGCGGCGGCGTCATCATTTTCTGCTGCGCGATCATGAGAGCGACGGCGATCACCGGCAACAGGTTGAAATACGGCCCCAGATAGAAGATCGAGCCGTAGTCCTCCATGCGGCTGATGAACGGGATGCGTTCCGTCCAGCTGAAGAGCATGTCCGGGGCGGCCAGATTGGGTATCCACGTCGGCCAGAATTCGGCGAGGCGGAAGTGCGTGCTCTCCTGCAACGCGAAGTACAGGCCCATGAAAATCGGCATTTGCAATAGCAGCACCCAACAGCTGCCGAATGGGTTGACGCCGTGCTTGCGATAAAGCTCCATCTGCGCCAACCCCAGCGCCTGGCGATCGTCCTTGTACTTTTCTTGCAGCTTCTTCAATTCGGGCGCCAATTGTTGCATGCGCACGCTCATCAGCGCTTGCTTACGGCTGAGCGGAAACATCATACCACGAACCAGCACGGTCAGCACGATAATGCACAGGCCGTAGCTGGGGATTAGCGCGTGGATGTAGCCTAGGACCGCGTGCATGATGTTGGTGCATTTAATGACCAGGTCGGTCCAATAGATTTTGCTGGCGAATGTACCCATCGCGCCGGGCGTGTGATAGTCGGTCAACGTGTTGAGGTGGAGATCATCGTGATAGCGTCCCAAGAGGTCCGGCTGCACGCCGCCCTCTTCGAAGGGTTTGCTCGGTAGACCGGGCGGCGGAAATAGCTGGCTGACCTTCACCGGGCCGTTGTAGAGCAAATACTTGTGGACAACCTCGCCGTCGCCCTTCAGCTCCACCGGCTCAGTGGAAACGCGCACGGTGATGTCATCCACCCAAACCGCGGGAGGCTCGAGGTCTTCTCGGTCATAAATGCGCTCAACGATTTCCGGATACTCGCCATTTCTGCCGATGCACGAGGCGCTGTGGTGCAAGACCGCAAGGTGCTTGCCTTTTTGATAATTGGCCAGGTCGCCGGGCCTCATGTTGAAGGTGCGTTCCGGCTCGTTGCCGGGCGGCTTGAGGACGAAGCTCGAGCCGTCTTCGGCAACACGGACGACCGTGCCCTTGGTGAGAGTTGTCTCCAACGTGGGGCGGGCTTGATGGAGAAAACCGCGGTTGTTCTGATCGTTATCGACGACAATTCCCGAAGCGAAGAATTGATTGGCAACGCAGGCGTAAAGGATGGAACTGCCCGAATCCCGCTGCACCGGGTTGCCGCCGCCCCAATTGCTGATCTGCCGCAGGTCTTGCAGGTCGCGCGTGACACCGGTTTTATCGGCTACAGCAATCAATGCGTTGCGGAACGTGCTCGTGTACCATTTTCCTTCCACGGGCAGGCCGTGCGGCCCGGTCATCTGATAGCGGAAGGAAATGTTCTTGTCCGCTCCGTCCTTGCGGTGCATCTTCACTTCCAGGCCAACATGATACTCGCCCTCGGTAAGCGTGTAGGTCTTCGTGACAATCACGCCCTGTGTCTCGGCCTGGAAAGACACCGAATCGCGCCGCCGGCCATCGACTTCCTCGCTCTTGGGGCCAAGGACTTTCCAGTTGATCCGGCCAAGCGTGTCCAGCGGTTGATCGCCGCTGGGATCGTTGACGTCAAAGGCGAACAGCTGGAACGACGGAGAGAATATATTGTCTCCCGCAGGAACTAACCCCAGGGGCAACGGTTCTTTCGACGCGCCGTCGTCCCTCCATGCCGGCCGGCCGTTCCGGTCGGCGGCTTGATATTTATTCAACCACACGGTCCGCACGCCAGCGCCGCGTGGATCGAGTTCCACGTAAAGATGAAACCGGGAATCGCCCTGCCTTGCGCCGAGGCGGACGATATCCTTCTCGGGCGTCGGCCGCTGCTGCTGGAGATCGGCGTCGGCGACGCGCTTCGACTCCTTCTCGCCCTTTTTCTCCTCCGGTTTCTTCTCGGCGGATTTTTTCTCCTCGGATTTCTCCTTTCCTCCGGGCTTCTTGGCTTCGTCGCCTTTGGGCTTGTTCTGGTCCTCGGTCTTGGCGACTTCGGCGTTAGTCGGTTTGGGCGGCGGAGGAGGCCAGAGATAGTGGCTGAGGGCAATCCAGCCGACCATGATGAGGGCGCTGAGAACAAAAGCTAAGAGGAGGTTCTTTTGCTGCATGGTTGCATCCTAAGAAGATGACAAGGTGACAAGGTGACAGGGTGACAAGGAGAAAACCACAACGGTTTTCTCCACCTTGTCACCCTGTCACCCTGTCACCTTGTCATCTGCCTCACCGTCCATCCCGAAGACGATCACCGAGAAAGTTCTCCAATTCGGGGATCGCATAAATCTTCTGAATGGTTGTGTCGATGTCGTATTCGACGCGGCGATAGCGAATGGTTTCGTCGTCGAGCAAGACGTAACAAGCGCGCCAATCGCCGTCGCGTGGCTGGCCGACCGAACCGACGTTGCACAGCGTTTTTCGCCCGTCGAGCCGATGGCAGTAATCGATCTCTTCGGGGCTGTTGAACTGGTAAAGGTCATCCGGCATCTGCTCGATGAAAATGCCCGGCACGTGCGTATGACCCTGAAAACAATAGCGCTCCACCAGCGCGAAGATGCGTTCCATCTTGCGCTGATTGTAGATGTCTTCGGGAAAGACGTACTCGTTGAGAGGATTGCGCGCCGAGCCGTGGACGAACAATAAGCCGTTCTCGCGAAAGGTCCGCGGCCGTTCGGCCAGGAACTCCCAGCGCTTCTCGCGCAGCAGGCGGGCTTCAGCCGACGATTCAAGCTGATCGCGGGTCCAAAAGATGGCCCGTTCCGCGGGCGGATTGAAGCCGTCCGGATCGAACATCGCTCCTTGATCGTGATTGCCCAATAAGACAATCTTGCACTTCATCACGAGATCGACGCACTCGCGCGGATTCGGGCCGTAGCCGACAACGTCGCCGAGACAGTAGATGTCGGTGACGGAATTCTTCTCAATGTCGTTGAGGACGGCTTGAAGCGCCTCAAGATTACTGTGTATATCGCTAATAATCGCCTTCACGCATAGCTCTCCCAGGGTGACAGCGCTGCGCCAAGGCAGGTCTTCCCCGTAGTTGGTGCGCGGCCGCAGGGCCAAAAAGTCGGCTACTGTTGAAGTTTACCTGTCATCTTCAAAAGGTGTCAAGTGGCGAACGAAAAGCCGCTTGCGGCCTGGCGCGGAACCGTAAGTGGCGGATGCCCGCCGGTCTCCTTGAATTGTCAAAATTCTCACGAAAAAAACAAGATAGACTGACTCCGTTGTTACTCCCGTCCCCGCAGGGCGATGAGAATGCGGCTTGCTTCGCCGGTGTTTCCAGCCGCGAGATGCCGCTGGGCTAGAGCGATCCGCTCGCACAATTGCAGAGTAAAAGGCACTGCCGCACCCGGCGGCGGAGGATCAGGGACCAGGCGCGCGATCACCGCCGCGCATAGCTCGGTCAACCCCTCACCCGTCAGGGCGGAAACGTGGATCGCATTAGGCGCGGAGGTACGATCCCAGGCGGGCGGCAAATCGCTCTTATTAACAACATACATCACGGCAGCGAGGGGTTCGCTGGGCCAAACCGGCGGCGCGGAGCCGTCGAGAAGCCACAAACAGAGATCGGCGGCCGATGCCGTCGCTCGCGCTCGGCGAATGCCTTGCTCTTCCAAGTCCTCCGCCTCAGTTCTCTGTCCAGCCGTATCCGCCAACTCGATCAACCAGCCGTCCAGTGCCAGCCGCGTCGTGACGACATCGCGCGTGGTGCCCGGCGTCTCGGCCACAATGCTGCGCTGATAGCCGGCAAGAGCGTTGACTAGGCTGCTCTTGCCGACATTTGGCGCCCCTGCGACAACCACGCGCCACGGCCGCGTCAAGTGTTGGCCTACATCCGCGAAGCGCGCCAGCTGCGCCAAATGCTCTTGAGCCGCTCGCACGTCGCCGTGTTGCAGTGCTTGTCCGATCACATCGAGCGCGCGGCCCAGCGTTCCTTGCTGTTGATCCAGAAGAATGCCCGCCGTGCGCAGCGTTGCCGCCTGGCTCAGCGCGATCGCTGCCGCAGCGGTTAGCGCATCCGTGCTTATCTTGTGCAGGAACTCCTCCCAGCTACAGACATGCAAACCTTGCTCGCGAAATAGATCGATCAGAAAACGCACCACTTCCCGGCCGCCGTGACCATGCACTTCCAGCCACGGCACCGGCTCGGTTTGTTTGACCGCGACTACAACTTCGTCGGCCACTTCCCCACCGATACGGCCCAGCCAGAAGCGTCCAACGGCTGGCTCCTCACCGAGTTCCGCGCCAGAGCGACGGCGGAACAGCTTGCGAAGCACCGCCCAGGCGCGCGGTCCATAAATTCCCAGGGTTGCCAGGGCAGACTGTCCCGGCGGCGTCAGGCAGGCGATCCAGGTAGGCTTCTCCGATTCGCTCACGACATGGCCTCCGCGCTTAGGCGAATGCCTTCCAGTGTCATCTCCGGCCACAGCTGTGCGTCCGAGAGGGCGGCTTGCAACCGTGGTCCATCACCTCCCGCGAGAAAAACCTCAATATCGGATCGACATAGACTTCTATATTCTTGCACCACGGCGACGATGCCGCCGGCCGCTGCCCAAAAGATGCCCAGCTCCATCGCGGCAGGAGTATGGGTGCCTGGTACGGTGGGCGGTTTCTCTGGTGGAGGGATGAGCGGCAGCAGGGCCGTATAATCGTGCAGAGCCTTCGCCATCAATCGCATTCCAGGGAGAATGGCCCCTCCCGCGAACGCTCCGCTGCCATCGATCAGATCTACCGTGATAGCGGAACCGGCATCAATAACGACCGCCGGCTTGCCGGGCGTGCGCCGGCTATTGGCGGCCACGGCATCGAGTAGGCGATCCACGCCGACGTGGTTCGGCCGAGGTACTAAAACGCGGAGCGGCAGATCGTTCGGATCATCGAGCAGCCGCACGCTCTGCCCGGATTCACGCAACCACTCGATGAACCGATCGCGCCGCAGCGGATGTACGCCCGTCACGACCCACGAGCCGCAAGCAGAATTCCACAGCTCCAACTGCCGCACCCAGGCCGACGGCTCGTCGGGCGGCAGCGAGCAAGTGGAACGCACGGCTCCGTCGGCGCACAGGCCCCATTTAATTTGGGTGTTGCCCACATCAACGACGACGTTCGGCCTCATGAAGCCACCTCGACACGGACCGCCTGCAATTGTTCTACCACCGCACGCACTAAATCGGACAACCCCTGCCCTGTCACCGCGGAGAGCGCCAGCACCGGCCGAGCTGACTCTGCTTGCAGCCGCCGCCGTACTTCCTCACTGCCAGTCAGTTCCGCCTTGCTCACCGCCACAATCTCCGGCTTGTCCACCAGGGCGTGTCCATGCAATTCCAGCTCGCGGCGAATGGTGCGGTAATTCTGCACGGGATCGCTGCCGTCCGGCGGCGCTGGTTCGACCAAGTGTACCAGCACGCGCGTTCGCTCGACATGGCGTAGAAATTCGTGTCCCAGGCCGACGCCGTGGTGCGCCCCCTCGATAAGCCCCGGCAGATCGGCCAGCACAAACGCCCGCTCCCCGCCGATCGTCACGAGGCCGAGATTGGGATGCTTGGTCGTGAACGGATAATCGGCGATCTCCGGATGGGCCTGCGACAATCGGCTCAGCAGCGTGGACTTGCCGGCGTTGGGCAGACCGATCAGCCCCGCATCGGCGATGACTTTCAGCTCCAGCACGATCCAGCGTTCCTCGCCGGGCGTGCCGGGTTGCGTCTGGCGCGGAGCGCGATTGGTCGCGGTGGCAAAGGCTTTGTTGCCGCGCCCGCCGCGCCCACCGTAGGCCGCCGTCACCTGCTCGCCCGCTTCCTTGAGATCGCGCAGCAGATTGCCGCGGTCACGGTCATAAACGAGCGTGCCCGGCGGCACGGGGATGACCAGTTCCGCAGCGCGGCGCCCGTGGCAATTGTCCGGCCCGCCGCGCCCGCCAGCCTGAGCGCGCCAGTGCTTACGATTGACAATCTCGGCCAAGCTGTCGCTACCCGCCACGGCGCGGACGATGACATCGCCGCCATCGCCGCCGTCACCGCCGTCCGGCCCGCCCTTGGGCACGTACTTCTCGCGCCGAAAGCTGCAACATCCGGCCCCGCCGTCGCCGCCCTTCACGAATACCGTTACACGATCGACAAACATGATGATCCACTGGAGAATACGCTATCAGAAAACAATCCAATCTCTGTATGATATACGTCCGTCGGAAAACCGCGCGCTTCGACACGTTCGGTATGAGGAGTTTCGTTGTGCCGTTGCTCGATCACTTTCATGGTTCCTTGAGCGAGCAACGCCATTGGCAGTCCTTCCTCGCAGCCTGGTGCTGCTATTTAGCCGATGATTTGAACCGGCTTCTGCCGGAACGATACTTTGCCGAGGAATATCCCCACGCGGGTGTGGTTATCGAGATGGATGTTAGCACGTTTGAAAAGTCCACTCGAAGCGCGGGCACAGAGGGCAGATCGACGGCCACCTTTCCACCGCAAGTTTGGACTCCACCAGCCGCCACGTTTACAATCCCCGCCGTCTTCGCCGATGATTTCGAGGTGCGTGTTTTCTCGACGGAGGGCGGCTCAGCGCTTGTTGCCGCGATCGAATTGGTCAGCCCGCGCAACAAGGATCGCGTCGAGGCACGCCGGGCCTTTGCCATCAAATGCGCCAGTTATCTTCATCAAGGAATCAGCCTCATCGTCGTTGATATCGTCACGACTCGCCGTGCCAATTTGCACGCGGAGATAATGGAGCTTCTCAACCTGACCCAGACGCCTCACTTTCCACCGGATGCGACACTCTACGCCGTGGCATATCAGCCGCTACGGCGAAAAGGCCGCGAAGAAATCGATCTGTGGCCGGTTCCCCTTGCCATCGATGCAACGCTACCAATCTTGCCGCTGGCGCTGACGCCTGAGCTGTATATGCCGGTCGATCTCGAAGCCACTTACATGGATGCGCGTCGCCGTCGCCGCTTGGCATAAGCCCAACCTCTAAACACGAATGAGTTGGAAGTGTAAACCGCGCCCTTCTTGCCGACACAAACGCTCCCCACTCGTTTCCCATCTTCCGCGTATTTGATTCAAGCCGCCTATCCCGCGCCGCCGACATATCTTTTACAGATGATTTCCTCCCTGGAGGACGCCCCTGGTCCGTGAGCGAAACCCAAAGGACGGCCCGATGCTTCGCACTTCGATGCTCCGTGGGTTAGTGCTGGCGATGCTCCTGAGCGTGGCAGTCCGGCCCGTTCGCGCCCAGCTCACTGCCAGCTTGGCCGATGATCTCATCATCCTCACCAAACGCTTACGCGGGCAAGAAGCGGCGCGCACGCATCAGCATCTCGGTCCCGGCCCCGGATCGATGGAGAGCGTACTCCCCGCGCTCCCTGGAACGCAGCCTTCGCCCAGCGAACCCTCCCGCGCCTCCATACCCGGACAGGCCAACATCCAACCGCCGGCGGCCCTAACCCCGGCGCCGATGCCGACGCCGAACTACGGCGTGCTGGAAATCCCCGCGATTGCCGATGAAGGGCCGCCCGACGGCGTCACCCTCGATCAAGCCATCGAACGGCTCCTGCAAGTCAATCCCGATCTCGCTACGCGGGCCAAGGAATTGCCCAAGGCTCAAGCGGACATTGTCTCGGCTAGTTTACGCAACAATCCGTTCCTGTTCGGCGATGTTAGCAACGCGCCTTACCAGGCCTATTCGCCAGCGCGGCCCGGCGAGGTCAGCTATGGCGTGACGATCATCCAACCCTGGGACGTCAATCAAAAACGCAAGATCCGCATCCGAGTCGCCCAGAGCGCCCGTACCGTGGTCGAGAGTCTCTATCAGGATGCCGTGCGTTTGCAAATCGACAATCTCTACACTGCCTTCCTTGACGTGCTGGCGGCCCGCGAAGCGTTGCGGCAGCAGCAAGTTGGTCTGGAAGGAATGGAGGGGATCGTCCAGGAGACGCGCAAGTTGTTGGGATCGGGTATCGGTACCCCAGCCGATCTGGATCGCGTCCAGGTGCAACGCGACTCCGCGTTTCTGGCCGTGGAGGCGGCGCGATCGGCACTGCGCCAGGCCAAGCAAGTCCTCGCGGTTCTGCTCAATGTTCTGCCTGCTCAAGCGGAATGCCTCGAATTGCGCGGCGCGATTGGCGGTCTCGATGTGGATTTACCTTCGCTGGATGAGCTGATCGACATCGCCCTCAAGACGCGCCCGGACCTTAATGCCTACCGGCTCGGCGTCCAACGCGCTCAGAATGAAGTGCAAATGGCGCGAGCGGATCGCTGGAACGATGTATTCATCCTGTACACGCCCTGGCAATTGGTGGATAACTCACCGATCCACGCCCTAAACACGAACTCGTGGGGTCTCAGCGCCCTGGTGACGCTGCCGGTTTTCAATCGCAACCAGGGAAACATCGCGCGAGCGCGAATCGTTGTCTCTCAAGTCCTCATCGAACTGCAAGGACGCGAGCAGCAAGTCATTTCCGAGGTGAAGCGGGCGTTTGAAGAGTACACGACCAATCGCAAGGAGGTCCAGTATTATCAGGACAACATCTTACCGCGAGCGCGGCGCATTCATGAAGATACGGTACGCAAGTATAAGACCGGCCAGGTAAATCTCTTGGCGTTATTTGAAGCGCAGAGGGAATACAACGACATGGTGCGCCGTTATCTCGATGCATCCGTCCGCCTCCGCCGCAGCTCGCTCCGCATCAATACCGCCATCGGTCAGCGCCTCGTGCCTTTGCAGCCTGCTTATCCTCTTGCACGAAACGAAACGCCTCAATAAGCATTTCGATGCACGAAGCCGTGGAAGAGTGTCATCCACAGAATGCGGAGATCGAGCCACGGCGTCCAATGGGTGATGTAGTACAGGTCGTATTGCAGGCGCTTACGGAGCGAGGTGTTGCCGCGCCAGCCGTGGACCTGTGCCCAGCCGGTGATTCCGGCCTTGACGCAATGGCGGGCCATGTAATTGGGGATGGTTTTGCTGAATTGTTGAATGAACACTGGCCGTTCGGGCCGCGGTCCCACCAAGCTCATGTCGCCCATCAAGACGTTCCACAACTGCGGCAGCTCATCGAGGCTGGTTTGGCGCAGAAAAGCACCCAGCCGCGTGCGCCGCGGATCGTTCTTGACCGCCCAGACAGCGCCGGTCTTTTGCTCCGCATCGACCCGAAGGCTGCGGAATTTCAGCATGTGGAAGGGCCGGCCATTTAGACCGCAGCGTTCCTGACGATAGAAAATCGGACCGGGGCTGGTCAGTTTCACCAACACAGCAATCAATGAAAGGAACGGGGCTAACACGATGAGGCCGAGGGCCGACAGCACGATGTCCATGGTCCGCTTGAAGACGATGTTCAAGCCGAAATGAGGACTTTCGCGCAGGCCAATGAGCGGCAGTCCATCGAGATTGGTCGTCGTTAGCGACAGGCCGGCGAGGTTGGGCACATCGCAGACCATGCGAACTTCGACCAACGAGCGCGACAGGATGGCGAAGACGCGGCGAGCGTCGTCCGTGCGGTCCAGAGGCAGGGCGACGAAAACGTGGCGGACGCCGTATTTTTCGATCAATTCGGGCAGGTCGGCGAAGCCGCCCAGCACGTCGAGATCGCCGGAGAGACGGTTGGTTCTCTCATCGACGAAACCGATGTTCTTGATACCTAGCCAGCTGACGCGCTGCAAGGCACGGGCCATCTTGCGAGCGGCGCGGCCCGCTCCTACGATGATCGAAAAGGTCTGATTGTAACCGTGGCTGCGCAGAGTCCGGATCACCGCCCAGGCGGAGCGCCGGCCGATCAGCACCAAGAACACGCTCAACAGCCAGAAAATCAAAATGCCGGCGCGGGATTCATACGCATCGTGCAGGAAGAAGATCCGGGCCATGACCAACAAGGCCAGCAGCAGGCTGCCTTTGAAAACGGCGACCATCTCCTCGCGGAAGCGGCGGAGTCGGCCGACATCGTACATCGCCGCCAAGCGATAGGCGACGGCGCAGAGCAGCCATAACAATGGTACACGCTGCAAACACAGGTAAAATGACGGGATCGTCTTTTCCAGATGGAACCAGCCGGACTCGAAGTAAAAAAAGTAGGCCAAAAACCAGGCGGTCGTGGTCAACACCAGGTCGGTGAGTAGAAAGCAAGTGCTGAGCAGCTGGCTGCGCTGATGAATCATAATCATCCCCATCCGTGGGGCAGGAGCAAGGTTTCCGTTCGCCAGGTTCCCTCAATGCAATCGCGAAGTCTTAACATGACTGCGGAGACGTTGTCAAGTCGAGGAGCATGTTCAAGAATCCAACCACGAAACACACGAAAAAAAGAAAGAGAGGAAAAAAAAGAATAGGAAAACTCGATTTAATCACTTAATCTTCTTTTGCATCTTTGTCTTTTTTTCGTGTGTTTCGTGTGTTTCGTGGTTGGATTCTTATTTTGAGGGATGAAAATGGCGGCAAACGATCTCGTGCTCGCTCTGACCGGAGCCAGCGGAGCGCCCTACGGCGTGCGATTGCTGGAAGTGTTGTTGCGTGCCGGCCGTACCGTTCATCTCGTTCTCAGTCCGTCTGCCGCACAGGTCATCGAACAGGAACTGGACCGGCGGGTTTGTCTCGATCGCTTTGCTCTCGTTGATTTGATTGGCGAGGCCGCCGCCGCGTTCGATGCGGATCAAGTGCGCTATCATCATTTCATGGACTTCCAGGCCGGCATCGCCAGTGGTTCGTTTCTGACAGGGGGAATGATTGTCTGCCCGTGCAGTATGGGAACGGCAGCCGCCATCGCTCACGGACTGTCGCAGAACCTCATTCATCGCGCTGCCGATGTTCACTTGAAGGAACGACGCCCCCTGGTCCTCGTGCCGCGCGAGACGCCGCTGCACCTGATTCAGTTACGCAATTTGGTTGCATGCGTCGAGGCGGGCGCTGTTGTACTACCGGCCATGCCCGCTTTTTACACTCGTCCTCAATCGCTGCAAGACGCCATCGATTTCATCGTCGGCCGCATCTGCGATCAACTCGGAATCGAGCACCATCTGCTCCCGCGATGGAGTGAATAGGCATCCGAGAGATGGGACGCAGCCAAGCTTTCTCCATCTCTTCGGCTCGTGGTACAATGTCGATTGTTGGGAAGGAGGGCGAGTATGAAACTGCCGGAATTCTTCACAGAATGGCCCTACGGCGAGATCGTGCTGACGGGGCATCGCATCGGCTTGTACGAAGTGATGATTTATCACCGAGACGGCTATACGGCCGAGATGCTGCACGAACAATTTCCGACGCTGCCACTCGACCTAATCGAGAAGGTCTTAGCGTTCGCTCGCGAAAATCAGACGGAAGTGGATGCTTATGTGGATCGCTGTCAAGCGGAATGCGATCGGCAATACGCGGAACACATAGCGAGAGGGCGCGTGCTCGACTGGGACGAGTTGCGCCGGAAGTTTGAGGACATGAAACAAGCGGAGAGAAAATGACACATGCCTCTCCGCTACCTGCTCGACGAGCACTTCCGCGGCCCGTTGTGGCGCGCCATTCAACAGCACAATGCGGGCGGCGCATATCCGATTGACACCTCCCGAGTTGGCGACCCCGCTGATTTACCTCTGGGCACTTTGGATCCAGACAATTTACTTTGGGCAGAGCGTAACGGGTGTGTGGTTGTCTCTTTTGACAAAGGAACCATGCCCGGACATCTTGCCAGACATTTGCAAGCCGGCCATCATTCTCCTGGAGTTTATCTAGTGCGCCCCAACGCCACAATTCGGGAAGTCGTCGATTATCTCGTCCTCGCTGCCTACACGACCGATCCCGCGCTCCTGCGAGATCACTATGAATACATCCCCTAATTTGGGATAATCCCCCCATGTCCATCGCTTCCATCCTGGGTCCTGGCGGCATCATCGCCCAAAAACTGGCGCAGTACGAGCCGCGCAGCCAGCAGTTGCACATGGCCGACGCCGTGGACCAAGCGATCGCCGAGCGCCGCCATCTCATGGTCGAGGCGGGGACCGGCGTAGGAAAGAGTTTTGCCTACCTCGTGCCCACTATTCTTGCGGCGACGGCCAACAAGGAGTGCCGCGTCGTTATCTCGACTCACACGATTAGCTTGCAAGAGCAGCTCGTTCTCAAAGACATACCGTTTTTGCAAAGCGTCCTGCCGCAGCAGTTCAACGCTACGTTGGTCAAAGGGCGGGCAAATTATCTCAGCCTACGCCGGCTCCGCGGAGCGCAGCAACGCATGGGAGCGCTACTTGTCGAACCGGCGGCGGTCGAACAGCTGCAACAGATAGGCCGCTGGTCACGGACCACGCGCGACGGCAGCCGGAGCGATCTTTCCTTTCAGCCACAGCCGGCCGTGTGGGATCTCGTTGAATCCGATAGCGGCAACTGCCTTGGCCGCGGCTGCCCCGATTATGCCAGGTGTTTCTATTTCCAGGCGCGCAAGCGGATGTTCGGCGCCCAATTGCTTGTCGTGAATCATGCCCTTTTCTTCAGCGACTTGGCCCTAAGGCGTGAGGGCGCCAACCTCCTGCCCGATTACAAGGTGGTCGTCTTCGATGAGGCACACACGCTCGAAGATGTGGCCGCCGATCATCTCGGGTTGAAGATCAGTCGCGGCGCTGTTGAGTATTTGCTCAACAAGTTGTTTAACCCGCGCAGCCGCCGCGGGCTGCTGGCCTTCATCCCCTCGGAAGACGCGGCAGCGCAGACCGAAATTGTACGCCATGCCAATGAGCGCTTCTTCGCTGCAATCCGCGTCTGGGCCAATAGCGCCGGAACCGCGACTGTGAATCGTAGGGTGGGCCGAGTCTTCGAGGCCCACCAGCGACGAACGGTGGGCCTCGAAGACTCGGCCCACCCTACGGCTCGCAGTTCCGACTCCATCCGTGTCCGCGAGCCAAACATCGTACCAAACCTTCTAAGTGAGGAGCTGCAAAAACTCTGCTCCTGTCTCTATGACGTCGCCGATAAGCTCGATGACGAACAACAGATCGAATTTGTGGCGGTTGCCGATCGAGCTCAAGCTCTCGCCCTCGGTGTCAAACAATGGCTGGCTCAGGCGCTCGAAGGACAGGTCTATTGGATCGACATCATCAGCGGGCGAACCGAACGAATCGAATTGGCCAGTGCGCCCATTGATGTTGGGCCGGCCCTGCGCGAACAGCTTTATGACAAGATCCCCACGGTGATTTTGACCAGCGCCACGCTCAGCGCCGGCGGAAAGTCCGGCTTCCAGCACTTTCAGAATCGTCTCGGCCTGGACGATTGCCAAACACTTCAACTGGGCAGTCCTTTTAATTATCGTGAGCAGGTCGAGCTGCACCTATTCCGCGACATGCCCGATCCGTCGTCGTTACCGGGAAAATACGAAGACGCCGTACTCGAAAAGATCCCGGAATACATTGAGAAAACCCGCGGTCGGGCCTTCGTGCTGTTTACCAGCTATCAGATGATGCAGAAAGCGACGACGCAGCTGCGGCCCTGGTGCGCGCGGGGTGGGTATCCTCTTTTCAGCCAGTCGGACGGTCTGCCGCGCAATCTCATGATCGAACGCTTCCGCGCGGCCGGCAATGCGGTGCTGTTCGGCGTCGATAGTTTCTGGCAGGGGGTCGATGTTCCCGGCGAGGCGTTATCGAACGTGATTATCACCAAGCTGCCCTTTGCCGTGCCGGATCGCCCGGTGTTGGCGGCGCGGCAGGAAGCCATCGAGGCGGCCGGCGGCCAGCCGTTCTTCGATTATCAAGTTCCGCAAGCGGTCATCAAGTTGAAGCAAGGCTTTGGTCGATTGATCCGCACTTGCACGGATACGGGATTGGTGGTCATCCTCGATCCGCGAGTATTGACCAAGGGGTATGGGAAGAGCTTTCTGGCAGCGCTTCCGGAATGTCGGCGCTTTGTGGATGGGAAGCCGGCAGAAGAGGAGTAGGTAGCACCAGATCGGTTCGACGTGCTCGCCGTCCTCCGAATTCGGCGGGCTGAGGCTTGGCCATTTCCACGAAGCTCAGAAGCGGTGGATCACGACGTTCGAGGCAGACGGTCCGGCCGGTGCGACATGCCCATAAGCCGGCCGGGGATGTCATGGCCAATTCATAGGGCACGCCCAATTCGATTTCCTCGATGTCGTAGCGCGGACAGCGCGGCTGATCGACCTGGTCCAACGGCACGAACTCGAAATAGACGCCATGATCGAACAGCAGCCGCGACAAGCCCAGCTGCGGATCCTCCACTGCGATTGGTCCCTCGGCGCGCCCGACCATCTCCAGCAGCAGCACATCCTCTCCCGCTAGGGCACGAAGGTGGGACGCGGGTGCCGCCGTGGGACGCCGTGTGTACAAAATCGCCGACAGCTTCGGCCAAATGTCGCGCACCGAGCGCTTGCCGCGCACCTCCTTGATTTTCTCCAGAAGAAGCAGCAAACGTTCGGCAGGACCAACTAGGCCAGTGATAGGGAGATGAGCGAAACGCTCCGCTTCGATCTCGGCGCTGGTGATCGTGTAGGGTCGAATCAGGGACGGCAATCGCTCGGTGAGGACGGAGTACTCGGTCCGGTTGGATGGTCCTTCATCGGTCAGGAAGAGCAAGGCACCGGATAGCAGCCGCGCACGAGGTCGAACCTGGGCGGTCAGGGCGAGGGCGGTACGGAGAGCGGAGAGGTGACAAGAAGACACGGAGACAGGGAGACGAGGAGACAAGGAGAATAGAGGCTTCTTCCTCTCCTTGTCTCCTCGTCTCCCTGTCTCCATGTCTTCTTCACCCGGCCAGGTCGCTCCCGCCAGATGCGGATAAACCGGCTGCCAGTATTCACGCCACAAATCGGCTCGCGTGTAGAGCGGCACGAGACGACGATAGTCGGCAATGCTGCGGATACGGCGGAAATCGTGATCGCGGCCAAAGCGCGTAGTCTGAGCTTGGTGCAGGAGACCGAGCAAGATGCGTCGTTGGCATCGCGCGGGCGCAAGCCGAGCGAGCCGGGCCAGATGACGACGGCCAGCAGCGTGCAACGCCGCCTCCGCCGCTCGACGGACCAGTGAATTCTCAACAATCCATCCTTGCAAGCTGTGCCGGTTCACTCTCAACTCAAATCCGTTGTCGGCAATACCCTTTTGGGAACGAGTCGGATGATTAGGAGAGTAACGCGCGAAGGCACAAGCGGCAAGAGGGTGACAATTTTATCGTTTAGAAAAGATAGGAAACATGACTGAACCGGCGGCAAAATCGATACCAGCCCGCAGCGCCAGCAAGGGTTGTGCTTGCTGGCGCTGCGGGCTAGTTTGCAGTCCGCTTCCTACACGAGTCCTTTGAGCGGTTTGCCTTCCGCGATCTCCAGGGGCCGGCCGAGGTTGTCGCGCACCTTGGTGCCCGGATCGATTCCGAGTCCCTTGAAGACGGTTGCGAACACATCGCCGATCTTGGCGACTTCTTCGCCTTGGACCTCCATGCCGTCCTTGGACGTGGCGCCGAAGATTTGGCCTCCGTGGATGGCGCCGCCGCCGAGCACGACGGACCAACACCTTGCCCAGTGATCGCGTCCGGCGTTCTGATTGATACGCGGCGTCCGGCCGAACTCGCCCATCCACAATACCACGGTGTTCTTCCACAAACCGCGATCGATCAGGTCCTTGACCAGCGCCCCCATGCCCTTGTCGAGACGCGGACCGAGATTGGTTCGTAGCTGGCCGAAATTGTTGCCGTGCGTGTCCCAGCCGCCCAGATCGACCTCGACCGCTGTGACACCCTGCTCAATGAGTCGACGCGCCAAGAGGCATCCCATGCCGAAATTGTTGCGTTGGCCGCCGTAGGCCTCGATGACCTTTGCCGGCTCCCGGCTAACTTGGAATACCGTGCTCAGCGGCGAAATGGTTAGGTCGAACGCTTTCTTGTACACAGCTTCGTGGGCTTGAGCAGGGCTGCCGGCTGCTTCCCTCTCCGATGCGGTTCGCAGATGTGGGAACGCCCCTTCGGTGAAACTGTCTTCCACGGTATAGAACAAGCGTTGACGGCGGCGCAGCCGTTCGTTGGTTTCCTTATCATTGCCGAGTCCGGGCGACTTGATGTTTTGCGGCGGCTGGCCGGGGTTTTGCACGGTGAAAGGGGCGTACATCATGCCGAGAAAACCGGCTCCAATACGCTGAGCGGTGCCCCCGATTCCGATGAAGCCGGGCAACGGCAAATCCTTGGCAGTCAGCAACGAAGAAGCCGTCGCCCCCAAGGCCGGATACTGCACAATGGGACTAGGCTGCCGTCCGGTATTCATCAACACGGTTCCGCGCTCGTGGCTGCCCTCATTGGTCACGAGCGAGCGGACAATCGAAAGGTTCTTGAATTGGCTGGCGATAGTCGGCAGGATCTCGCTGATCTCGACGCCGGAAGCCGGCGTCTTGATGGGCTTGAACTCGCCGCCGGTTTGCTGGCCCGGTTTAAGGTCCCACAGGTCGATAGTGCTCGGTCCGCCGCCCATCCACAAGATAATGATATTTTTGTTGTTCTTCTTCAGCTTGGGCGCTGCCGCACGCAACCCTTGCCAGAATTGCATCCCTGGCCCCGCCAACGCCGAAGCCGTTGCGACGTGCTTAAGGAAGTGCCGTCGATCCATACCTCTGGACATGGAGACCCCCTAAATTATTGTGCCAGCGAACCTTTCGATGTGGGAGGCGACCCTCCAGCCTGCAACCTCACCCTGGCTGAAACCGTCTTAATTGTCAAGCAGGTTGGGATGTCGTTCTCATAGCGGCTGGTTTCGTTGTTTGGACGATGGCATTGACGGCGGAGTTCCCAAAACACAAAAAACACGGCCCGGCCTGATTGCGCTGATAAGATGCTTGACTGCAAATCGGACTTCCATTCCATCGTTTTTTTAATACATCAACAGAGACATTTCCCGGATTCGCAATGTTTCGGATCGGCGTTGACTTGTCAGTGGCTAGGCCGAGTCCACGCCAACCGAATGGTTCCCTTTGAGTGTTTGTTTGATGCTCTTGAGGAGGATGACCATGTTGCCGCAAACTCCGGGCCTTGTGGTCCCGCGCTGGCCGAGCCGAAGGTCGCTCGGCGCAGCAGGCGTACTGCTGACGCTGGCAGTGTTCGTTTTCGGCGTCAGCCTCACTGCTCCCCTCTCTGCCCAACAGGACGACAAAACGAAGACGGAACCGAAAAAAGACAAAACGTATGAGGACCAGCCGAAGCAAAGCCGCCCCCAACCGGGATTTCCCGGCCGATCGCCGAGCAGCGGCGTAATGCCTCCGGGATTTGGCTGGATGGGCCGCGATGCCCGCCTGGGAGTCCGAGTCGAGCCGCCATCCGACGCCTTGGCAGAACAGCTGGACTTGCCCAAGGGACAGGGGTTGGTGGTCCGAGAGGTCGTGCCCGATTCGGCGGCTGCCAAAGCCGGAATCAAGACGCACGATGTTCTTGTGGAGTTGAACGGCAAGGCCGTAGCCAACCGTGTTGACCAACTGGTGCGGATGGTTGCCGACATTAAGCCGGATTCGGCCGTCGACGTGGTGGTGGTTCGGAAAGGCAAGAAGGAAACGATCAAGGATGTAAAGTTGCCGGAAGCCAAGGCGACTCCGGGCTTTCCTCAGGGCGGCTTTCCGGGAGGAGCGGGCCAACCTCCGGCTGGTTTCCCGCAAACGCAGCCGGGTATTCAACAACCACCTTTCGGTGTCGGCGGAGGAATGGCGTCGGTCGTGACGACGATGATACGCACGCAGGACCGCTTCACCTTGCGCCATCAGGAGGGCAACTTAATAATCACGCTGACCGGCCAAACGGCCGACGGCAAACCGAAGATCAAGGAGATCCACGTTCAGGACGGCGCCCGCCCGGAACAATATGAGAGCGTGGACAAAGTGCCCGAACGTTATCGCGACAAGGTTCAGAATCTGATCGAAATGAGTGAGAAAGGCAGCGCTCGTATCGACATTAAATCACGCTGAGCCGATTCGCGCAAAAATCACTCCGTCGCGGTGAGAGGGACTTGATTTCCGGTGGGTAGACCTCCTATGGTATGGGTGTACCATCCGCGCCGGAGTGGCGGAATTGGCAGACGCGCCAGGTTGAGGGCCTGGTTTCCATAACTGGAAGTGCAGGTTCGATCCCTGTCTCCGGCACTGCAATCAGGGCAAGAGGTTACGGCGATCCGTGGCCTCTTGCCCTTTGCCTTTTTACAAACCCCTGGGTAAAGGTTCGGTAAAGAGGATTGCCTGACGTTGCGGTGATGCTGCGGAGAGCACATTCCTGGCGTCTCGGCAAGAGCGAAACGGAAGTTATCGAGTTCTTTTCTGCTACCACGGCAAGCTGCACACTTTTATCGTTGGTCAAGTCAAGCCGGAGGAGGCTGAGAACAAAGCCTGGCAGGCTGCCGGCATCCTCTACGCCTGGCCTGTCCTCACTGCCGAATCGACGCGGACGCAAATCGATTGGAAAGCGCACGGCAGTTTCGCACTGGTTCCTGCCGCGCCGTCAGTTCAGCGCATTACCGACCAGCATCAACACCGGCCTCACGTTGGAGTGCGTGATTGATCTGCAAGAGGGACCGGCAACTGCGACTCGGCCAGCGCGTCCGCGTTCGCATCCTCGCGGACCAACCCGCCGACAGCATCAAGATCAGCAGCAGAAAATAATACCGAACTTGTCTGGATTATACCTGGGTTCTGTGCGATTCCGGCTGTGCATGTGCGGTTACGGCCCATCTTGCCAGGTGCCACGACGACTCCCGCGTTAGCGCAACTCTTTTGCATCAGGCTTGTTACGACCCGCCAGGGCGAGACGGCATGGTATATGCCACCAGGAGAATTGCTTGAAGCCCCCTTGGCGAAACTACCGCCGGGACTCACCGGCGATGAGGGTACATAGTTACTTGCCTTGCAATGAGATGCCAGGGAGTGGGTGATTACGGATTTGACCATTTCACGCCGGTCGGACACCAGCCAGGCACCGGATGCCGCATTCGCGCAGATCACGGACAACGAACGCTGAGTCGACGGCGTCGAAGCTGTTTCCCCTCCCTGGCCAACCTCGTAGGGACTGATTGGATGGACCTCTGATTCAGTGTTCATGTTTCCTTTCATCCTCTGGAAAGGATAACACGATCGCCGATCCGTCGTTCCTCGGCAGCCACAGCTGGTGCCCGCAGCAACTCCGGAGGCCAGCATGAAAACGATCCCGATTCAAGAAGCGGTCGGCATGATCCCCAACGGGGCTCGCCTGATGATCGGCGGATTCATGGGCTGCGGCACCCCCGAGCCGCTGATGGACGAACTGGTGCGGCAGGAGAAGCGCGACCTCACCGTAATCGCGAACGACACCGCCTCACCCGACGTCGGCATCGGCAAGCTCGTAGGGGCGAAACTTCTCCGCAAGGTGATCGTCAGTCACATTGGGCTCAACAAAGAAACTCAGGAGCAAATGATCGCCGGAAAGCTGGAGGTGGACCTTGTCCCGCAGGGAACGTTGATCGAGCGCATCCGCGCCGGCGGCTCCGGGCTTGGAGGCCTCCTCACCCCAACGGGGGTCGGAACGGTGGTCGAGAAAGGGAAGCAGAAGATCGCCATCGAGGGCCGCGATTACCTGCTGGAGACCGCGTTGCACGCCGACTTTGCGCTCGTTCAAGCGTTCCTGTGCGATTATCTCGGAAACCTGGCCTACGCTCTGACGGCGCGCAACTTCAACCCGCTGATCGCAATGGCCGCCGACACTATCATCGTCACCGCGGAACACATCGTGCCGGTCGGCGTGATCGCGCCGGACCATATCGTGACTCCGGCTCCTTTGGTCGATTATGTCATCGCGGAGGAATGAGCCATGGACGCACAGACCATTATCGCCAAGCGCATTGCCCTGGAACTCCGCGACGGCATGCTGGTCAATCTCGGCATTGGCATTCCGACGCTGGTCGCGAGTTTCGTTCTTCCGTCGATCCGCGTCTTCTTCCAATCCGAGAACGGTTTGATTGGCACGGGGCCAGTTCCTGAACCGGGCCTGGCCCAGCCGAGGCTCTTGGATGCTGGCGGCCGGCCGGTAACGGCTCTCCCAGGTGCCTGCACGTTCGACAGCGCGATGTCGTTCGCGCTGATCCGTGGCGGTCATGTCGATGTGACCGTCCTCGGCGGACTCCAGGTGGACCAGCGCGGTATCCTCGCGAACTGGATGATCCCCGGAAAGATGGTGCCGGGCATGGGTGGGGCGATGGACCTAGTGAGCGGCGCCAAACGGGTGTTGGTGGCCATGCAACACACGGCCAAGGGCAAGTCCAAGATCGTCAAGCGGGTGTCACTGCCGCTCACCTCGGTGCGCCCCATTGATCTCGTCGTGACCGAGCTGGCGGTGATTGCTTTTCCAAATGGGCGGGCGACGCTCTTGGAAACAGCTCCGGGCATAACGGTAAACGATGTGCTCGCCGCGACCGAGGCCGAGCTGGTTGTGGCCGAGAACGTGTCGCCGATGGCCATTTGAACGGAGGAAACCATGAGACTCAAGGACAAATCCGCCATCATCACCGGCGCCGCCAGTGGCATCGGTAAGGCTATCGCCCTCCGCTTCGCCCGCGAGGGAGCGAGGGTGGCCATCGCCGACCTCAAGAAAGAGGCCGCGGACGCCACGGCGCGGGAGATTCGCTCGGAGAAGGGACGTGCGCTAGGCTTCGCGATGGACGTCGCTGATGAGAAGGCCGTGAGCGACGGCGTAGGAGCCGTCGTCGCCGAGTTTGGCGGCATCGATGTCCTCGTCAGCAACGCCGGCATTCAGATCGTCCACGCGATTGAGGATTTTCCCTTTGCCGAGTGGAAGAAAATGCTGGCGATCCACCTGGATGGCGCCTTTCTGCTCACAAAGGCGTGCCTGCCGCACATGTACAGGCCCGGACGTGGCGGCAGTGTCATTTACATGGGTTCGGTTCATTCCAAGGAAGCCTCTCTCCTGAAAGCCCCCTACGTGACGGCCAAGCACGGGCTTATCGGGCTGTGCAAGGTCGTCGCCAAGGAGGGGGCCAAGCACGGGGTCCGTGCCAACGTGATTTGTCCGGGCTTCGTCCGCACGCCCCTCGTGGACAAGCAGATCCCCGAGCAGGCCAAAGAGTTGGGAATGTCCGAAGAGGAGGTCATCAAGCACGTCATGCTCAAGGAGACGGTGGATAGGGAGTTCACGACGCTCGAAGACGTTGCAGAGGCGACCCTGTTCTGTGCTGCGTTTCCGTCCAACGCTCTCACGGGACAGTCCATCATCGTCAGCCACGGTTGGTGCATGCAGTAGCCGGCGGCGGTGAGTGGGCGTTTCTTTGGGCAAATGCAGGAACCATGGGAGGGCTTGCAATCATGACCCGCGTTTTCGAGAACAAGATCCTCGATGAGATCCGTGTTGGCGAATCCGCGTCGATCCAGCAGTGCTTGACCCAGGGCGACGTGCGGGTGTGGTCGGCACTCACCGGCAATCTCGGCCTCGATGAAGACCTCGTCCAGGCTCGTGCGATGACGAGCTGGGCAACGTCGTTGTTCGCTAGTCTGATCAGCTCCACCCTTCCCGGATTGGGATCAGTGCTCCACACCGCCAATGCTCGGTATCATCGGCCGGTCCAGGTCGGTCAAACAGTAAAGGCGACCGTCACGGTCAAGGAGATCCGGCGTGAGCGATCGATGATCGTGCTGGACTGCCGTTGCACGGATGCCTCCGGCGCTCTGATCGCCGAGGCCAGGGTCGAGGTCGGGGCGCCGACGACCAAGATGCGCAGGGAGCTTCCGGAGCACCGGCTCGAGGAACTGGTCGAACGCTGCCGGGGGCTGAAACCGATGCCGACCGCGGTGGTGCATCCATGCTCAGCCGAATCCCTCCTGGGTGCCGTTGAGGCAGCAAACCAGGGGTTGATCGCACCGATCCTGTTCGGCCCGGAAGACGAGATTCACAAGATTGCCGCCGCGCAGAAAGTGGACCTTTCCCGTTACCGGATTGTTGCCACCGCCGACGCCGAGGAATCGGCGGGCCGAGCGGCAGCGATGGCGAGTACGGGGGAGGCGCAAGCGCTGATGAAGGGCAGCCTCCACACCGACCAGTTCATGCACGCGATCCTGGCCAAGGAAAACCACCTGCGGACCAATCGCCTGCTCAGCCACTGCATGCTGATCTCGCTGCCAACCTACGCGCGGCGGGTCATCATCAGCGACGCGGCGATCAACATCGCTCCGGACATCGATCAGAAGAAGGACATTATCCAGAACGCCATCATCTTCGCGCGGGCCATCGGCATCGAGCAGCCGAAAGTAGCGATACTCTCGGCTGTCGAAATGGTTCGAACGAAGATGCCATCAACGTTACAGGCGGCCGCGCTGGCGAAGATGGCGGATCGCAATCAGATCGCGGGCGGCATCGTCGATGGACCGCTCGATCTAGATATCGCCGTGGATGCGGCGTCGGCGCGGATCAAGGGAGTCAAGTCCCCAGTCGCGGGTCTTGCCGACATTCTGATCGCACCCAATATCGACGCCGCCAACATGATGTACAAGGAATCGTCGTTCATGAGCGCGGCCCAGGCTGCCGGCATCGTCATGGGAGCGAAGGTGCCCGTGATCCTGACCAGTCGCTCGGATAGTAGCGAAGCAAGACTATTTTCCACCGCGCTCGCGGTCCTGATGGCCGATGCGACGGCCCGGGACCCGAAGCTTCTCCACCCAGCAACCAGCGAGTGACCAACCATGAGCGACGCCATTGTGGTAATCAACAGCGGTTCAACCAGTGTCAAGTTTGCCGGCTATCAGCACGACAGCAGCGACAGTTTGAACCTCGTTTGTCGCGGTCAGGTCCAGGGGATCGGCAGTCATCCGAGCTTCATCGCCAAGGGAGGGGACGGCAAGCCGCTCGACGCCCATGAATGGGAGGTAGGCTATCCGTTGAGCCAGGATGGCGCGCTGAAGTTCATCTTCGAGTGGCTGTTGAGGCATCAAGGAGATGTACGGGTCCTCGGCGTCGGCCACCGCGTCGTGCTCGGCGGCATGAAGTACGAGAAGCCCGTCCTCGTCACGGATCAGGTCCTTGCCGATCTCGACGCCCTGTGCACTTTTGAGCCATCTCATCAGCCGTACGAGCTTGCCGTGATTCGCACGGTGCGTAATCTCAGACCGTCGATCCCGCAGGTCGCTTGCTTTGATACTTCGTTTCACCGGACCATGCCCCGGATCGCCCAGCTCTACGCGCTGCCGCGCAAGTACCGTGAGGGGAACCTGCGCCACTGGGGCTATCACGGCATCTCCTTCGATTACATCAGCCGGCAGCTTCCGAGGTACGCACCGGATGCCCGGCGGGTCATAGTCGCCCATCTCGGCGGCGGCTGCAGCCTGTGCGCGATGCTCGACGGCAAGAGCGTCGAGACCTCGATGGGATTCAGCGCGATCGAAGGGCTGCCGATGTCTACCCGCGTCGGCCAGATCGATGCGGGCATTTTGCTGCACCTGCTGAAAGCCGACCGGATGGATCCGGCGGCCGTGGAGTCGCTTCTCTATCAGAAATCGGGTCTGCTCGGTATCTCCGGCGTGAGCGGCGACATGCGCGAACTCCAGGAGAGCCGCGCGCCCGAAGCAGCCGAGGCGATCGACTATTTCGCCTACCACTGCGTCAAGTTCATCGGCGCTTACACGGCAGTGCTCGGAGGTCTGGATGCCCTCGTTTTCACCGCCGGGATCGGGGAAAACTCGCCCCTTGTCCGCGCCAAGGTCTGCGAGAAACTTGACTGGCTCCGCGTCAAGCTGGATCGGGCCGAAAACGACAGAAATAGCCTGCGCATCAGTGGCCCAGGCAGCGCCGTTGCCGTCCTGGTCATTCCGACGAACGAGGAGTTGATGATTGCCCAGCACACGCTGATGCTGGTTGCGCGCTGACGAAATGTCGGCGAGCCTTTTCGAGGAGGAAACACACATGGCTGCCATCCCTTCACCGCCGCTACTGGGCCAGAAGGCCCTGGTGCTCGGCATTGCTAACGAACACTCGATCGCGTTCGGCTGCGCTCGTGCCTTCCGCAAGTTGGGCGCCGAGCTGGCCATCACGTACCTGAATGACAAGGCCAAGCCGTATGTGGAGCCTCTGGCGCGGGAACTGGAGGCACAGATCTTCTTGCCTCTCGACGTTCAACAGTCAGGGCAGCTCGAAGCCGTCTTTGACCGCTTGCGACAGACGTGGGGGCGGCTTGATATCGCCCTCCACGCTATCGCCTTCGCTCCGAAGCAGGACTTGCAAGGTGCGCTGCTGGACTGCTCGGCGGCTGGCTTCGGCCTGGCCATGGACGTGTCCTGCCACTCGTTTGTCCGTATGGCTCGTCTGGCGGCACCGCTGATGACGGAGGGCGGCACACTGTTCGCCATGACCTACTATGGCTCGAACAAGGTCGTGCCTACTTACAGCGTCATGGGTCCGGTGAAGGCAGCCCTGGAGGCGTGCGTACGCTACCTGGCCTATGAGTTGGGGCCTAAGGGCATCCGCGTGCATGCTATCTCGCCAGGGCCTATCAAGACGCGGGCGGCAGGCGGACTGAAGGACTTCGATCTGCTCCTCAACGAGGCCGCGCACCGGGCTCCCGTCGGCGAACTAGTTGACATCGACGATGTCGGCATGGCAACGGCTTACCTGGCGACTCCCTACGCCCGGCGGATCACGGGGAGCACGGCGTTCGTCGATGCGGGATTGAACATCATGGCGTAGTGAGAAAAGGGGGTTCAAGATGGTCGCCAAGGCTTCCCAAACCGTTGCGGGCAAGAACAGGCTCAAAGATTCAAGTGGAGGTTCGTCCATCCTACTCGATAAGGAACGGATTCAGGAGCTGGCAAAACGGGATTTCCGAGCGGTCACCGATTTCCAGGCGGCACTCGAATATGCGACCGATTTTTGGCAGCGCTCGCTTCTGTTCCTCGATATTCTCCGCGAGTCGGGCAACCAACAGGCGGAGATGACTACAAGGCCGATCAATGCCGTACTGGTCTACGACCACGAGACGATCCTGCGCGGGACCGACCTGCCCCGCCCGGTGAACTACGGGCTGGTGCGCGTCGTGCCGCCACCGGGCACGGTCATCGACCATACCAAGCGGCCGGTCGTCGTGATCGACCCGCGTGCCGGCCAAGGGCCGGGCGTCGGAGGCTTCAAGCCGGTGAGCGAGATTGGGCAAGCCTTCAAAGCAGGCCATCCGGTCTACTTCGTCGGCTTTGCCGCCGACCCGGTCGAGGGCCAAACGATCGAGGATGTTGCGCACGCGTTTATCGTGTTCCTCCAGAAGGTGATCGAACTCGAACCGAAAGCCATCGGGAAACCGTTTGTCTTCGGCAATTGCCAGGCCGGCTGGCATGGGATCATGGCTGCCTGTATGCGTCCGGACCTGTTCGGGCCCATCGTGGCGGCCGGCGCCCCCTTATCCTACTGGGGCGGTGTCCGAGGCAAAAACCCGATGCGGTACGACGGCGGCCTGCTCGGCGGGGCCTGGATTGAGCGCCTCATGGGAGACATGGGTGGCGGCTTCATTGACGGCGCCTGGTTCATCATGAACTTCGACAGCCTCAACCCCGCCAATACCCTTTGGACGAAGCGGTACGACGTCTGGGCCGCACCGGAAAAGGAAAGGGACCGCTACCTCCAGTTCGAGAAGTGGTGGGGCGCCTTCGTGCGGATGCGCGCCGAGGAGCTGGACTATATCGTCGATAACCTGTTCGTCGGCAACAAGCTCTCAACGGCGCAGATCGTTACCCGGGACGGGATCCGACTGGACATGCGAAATATCAAATCGCCGATCCTGTGCTTCTGCTCGAAGGGCGACAACATCACGCCCCCCCAGCAGGCGCTCGACTGGATCCTCGACAACTACGACAGCGTCGAGGAGATCCGCAAGCACGGTCAGACGATTCTTTATTGCCTGCACGAAACCGCCGGACATCTCGCGATCTTCGTGGGCACCAAAGTCGCGGCCAAGGAGCATTCGGAGTTCATCAACTACATGGACCTGATTGACGGCCTCCCGCCGGGGCTGTACGAGATCGTGATCACCGACAAGGACAAGGGCGAAACCGGTGCGGAACTCCTGGAGGGTGACTTCAATGTACGGATCGAGGAACGCGGCCTCGAGGACATTGTGGCCCTGGGCGGCAACAGCATCGAGGACGAGCGGGAATTCGAGGCGGTCGCCAACCTGTCGGAAATCAGCAAGTCGTTCTACGCAACCTTTGTTCAGCCCTGGATCAAGCCCTGGATCACTTCCCAGGTGGTGGCGGCCATGCAGCGGATGCAGCCCTTGCGTCTGGGTTACGCACTGTTTTCGGACAAGAACCCCCTGATGCGAGGTGTGGCCCCGCTGGCTGAGAAGGCCCGCGCTGAGCGCAAACCGGCGGACCCCGAGAACCCGTTCGTGAAAATCCAGGAGCAGGTTTCGGACATGACGACGGCATCGCTCCAGACCCTTGGTAGCCTGTGTGGCAAAACGGCAGAAGCCGTCTTCCATGCCGTCTACGGCTCGCCCTGGGTCCAGGGCTGGCTGGGAGTGATTCCCCACAACGGCAGACCTCGGCCCAAGCCAGGAACCTCTCCCGATCACGAGGCGGCCCTGGTTGCGAAGGCCGAGGAACTCCGCACGACCACGGCCCAGGGCGGTCCCCTCGAAGCCATGGTGCGGGCCGGGCTTTACATCGCTGGAGGGCAACACGTCATCGACGCCCGCACCTTTGAAGTCCTGCGGCGTACCCTGAAGGCGCACCCGGAGATCACCTTGACTCGCTTCAAGGCAGTCGTCCGCGAGCAGTGGGCCAGGTTGGTCCTCGACGAGAAAGCGGCTTTGCAGGCCCTGCCGCGGCTATTGCCCGCGGAGGCCGAGGCACGCCATGCCTTGTTGGACCAGATTGGGGACCTTATCCGCGCGATCAGCACGGCGGGCGGAGAACTCGAAGGGGAAGCCAAGCGTCGGCTGGAGGAGATGGAGGTCTTGTTCGGGATGGGGGCCGACGCCCCGAGAGCCCCGACAACAGTGAGTGCATGACCACTGGTGATGCACGGCAGGGAAGCAGGCAATCCTGCGAAATGAGGAAGCGGATGTCAGGCATCGCCCAAAGGAGGAATGACATGAGTGTGGCAGTGGATCAGTTCTGTGACAAACTGCGCGATCGGCTCAACGCCATCGAGGGACGGTTCGAGTCCTTCAAGACGGAGATGGAGGCCCTGTCCGAGCAGGCCGAGACGGCCGTGCGGGGCAAGCTCGACGAGGTCCGCAGCAAGCTCGAGACCCAGAAAAAGCACATCGAACAGACCCGGGACAACCTCAAGGCGATGGCGCAGCAAAAGGTCGCCGAGACCAAGGAGGCGGTCAAGGAGTGGAAGGCGAAGCGGGAGACGCAGAAGTTGAAGGCCCGCGCGGACCGGGCCGAGGCCTACGCGGCGGATGCCATCGTCTACGCCGTGGCCGCCATCGACCGGGCGTATGAGGCCATCCTCGACGCCGTGGTGACCCGGATGGACGCCGATCAGCCGAAGTAGCCGGATCCGCCTGTCCGGTGAGCGTATGCCTTCCAGTCATCCTTGGGGGGGTAGGCTCACCGGACAGCCCCAATCGATTCCGTGTGCGTTTCCGACACTACCAATGTGCCGAGACGTAGCAGTAGTGGTGAGCCGACTGCAAGTGACTTGGGGCAAACTACATTATTCAAGGCAATTAGGACGGCAAATAGGCGTTTTTTGAGTGAGGCACGGGAAGTGCCTTGGAAGAGAAGCAGGCAAACGCTGGTTCCGATGCCGGTAAGCCCGGCCAGGGGAGGAACATGATGTCAATATTCCACACAATCCTTCATCCGACCGATTTCAACGAGCCTTCGAAGGAAGCCTTCCATGTCGCTCGATCCCTTGCTCAGGATCTCGGCGCGCGGGTGGTCGTCTTCCATGTCGTCCCCCCTCCGGCGATCGTGAGCCAAGACGGACGAGTCATTCTCGATCCGAAAAACGCAGAGCCGATTGATCTCTGGTCGGAGTACCGCCAGCTCCAGGCGAACACCCCGAAAGTGCCCGTTCAGTATGCGGTCGTGGTGGGTGCCAAGGCCGAAGCAAAGCACATGCTCGAAAAGAAGATTCGTGAACTCGGCGAAGGTGTTCTCGTCGTGATGGGGAGCCACGGCCGCACCGGCATGAGCCGGCTCATCTGGGGGAGCAAAGCCGAGGAAGTCGTGCGGGATTTAAGCTGCCCGGTGCTGGTGGTGAAGGCCCCCTCCCAGGCACAACTCCCCGCTTCAACAACAGGGGCCGAGACAATGGCGATTGCCTAGAAGCCGTCGGTTTAGGAGGGTCTTGGCGATGAGTACGACATACGAGCGTCCGCCCGTCATCGAGTTGCAGCATGAACTCAGGGCGCTGCGCGGCAACTGGCTGTGGTTCGTGCTACTGGGGGCGGCGCTAATCGTTCTGGGGTGTATCGCCCTTGGAGCGCCCTTGATTGCGACGCTAGCCACCGCCGTGGTGATCGGCACGCTATTGTTCGTGAGCGGAGTGGCCGAGAGCATCGGCGCGTTCTGGAGCCGCGGCTGGAGCGGGTTCTTCCTGCACTTGCTCTCCGGGTTGTTGTCGATCATCGTCGGGCTGCTCTTCCTGCGGGCGCCGGTCGATGCCGTGCTCGCCCTGACGCTGCTCCTGGCGTGCCTTCTGATGGTGGGCGGTATCTTCAAGATCGTTGCGGCGCTCAACTACCGCTTCGCGTTGTGGGGCTGGCAGTTGGCGAGCGGGGTGATCGATCTGATGCTCGGAGTGTTGATCTGGCTGGAGTGGCCGGCGTCAGGCTTGTGGGTGATCGGCCTGTTCGTTGGGATCAGCCTGTTGTTCCGCGGGTTCAACTGGATCGCCCTTGGCCTGGCGCTCCGCACACTGCCGCCCTCTGGGGCGGACGAATCGTGATGCGGGCCGGGTGGAAATCCACCTGCGGAGGTGAATTATGAGTACGCAAAGCAGCACGCAAATGGCTGGGCTGCCTAGCATCGGCGAAAAGAATGGCGCTGCTAAGCCGGCGCCGTCGCCACCCCGCAAGGCCGCTCCAAAGAAACCCGGAGCGACCAAGATCCTGCGAAAAGCGTTCCTGCTCCTGGCGGTGATTGGGCTGGGCATCGCCGGCTACTTCGCGTGGCAGTACTTCCAGCCTGCGAAGCTGCCGCTTGGTTTCACCAAGAGCAACGGACGCATCGAGGCAACCGAGATTGATATTGCCACGAAACTGGCGGAACGCATCAAGGACGAATTGGTGGATGAAGGCGATTTTGTCACCGCCGGTCAAGTCGTCGCCCACATGAACACCGATGTACTCGAAGCCCAGCTGAGCGAAACCGAGGCCAAACTTCAGGAGGCGAAAAGTGCTGTAGAGACCGCCAACAAAACGGTAGCACAGCGCAAGAGCGAGAAAGCGGCGGCGCAGGCCGTGGTGAAGCAGCGCGAAGCAGAGCTAGACCTCGCCAAGAAGAACCTCGCCCGCGCAGAGAGCCTGGTTGATATGGGCGGCGTCTCGAAGGAGGATGTCGATACGCGGCGTGCTGCCCTCTCGAACGCCGAAGCGGCCATCAGCAAGGCCAACGCGGACGTGATGGCGTCGGACGCCGCCATTGCCACGGCCGAATCGCTCGTCATCCGGGCGCACGCGTCGGTCGAGGCAGCGCAGGCGACGATTCGACGCATCCGGGCTGACCTCAACGACAGTATCTTGAAGACGCCGCGTGCGGGTCGTGTGCAGTACCGCGTCACCCAGCCCGGCGAGGTGCTGCCCGCGGGGGGTAAAGTGCTGAACATGGTCGATCTTGCCGATGTCTACATGACCTTCTTCCTGCCCGAGGCCGAGGCGGGCCAGGTCAAAATCGGCACCGAGGTTCGCCTGGTGCTCGATGCGATTCCGCAGTATGTGATCCCGGCCAAGGTGACCTTCGTGGCCGATGTTGCCCAGTTCACGCCCAAGACGGTGGAAACCGCCGTGGAGCGGCAGAAGCTAACGTTCCGCATCAAGGCGCACATCCCCCCGGAGTTGCTAAAGAAGTACATTCTCCACGTTAAGACTGGGTTGCCCGGAGTAGCCTATGTGCAGCTAGACCCGCAGGCCCCGTGGCCTGCCCATCTGGAGGTCAAACTGCCCGAATGAACACTCCTGACCCCAGCCATGTTGGCCCATCCGCTCCGGCACCGGTGGCGCGGCTCACGGATGTCGGCCTGACGTACGGCGATACCCACGCGCTCGATGGGATCACCCTGGATCTGCCGGCCGGCTGCATGGTTGGGTTGATCGGCCCGGACGGCGTGGGTAAGTCCAGCCTGCTGGCGCTGGTTGCTGGCGCCCGCAAGATCCAGCAGGGGCAAGTCGAGGTGCTCGGCGGCGATATGGCCGACGCGGACTTCCGTCGGGCAGCCTGCCCGCGCATCGCCTACATGCCGCAGGGTCTGGGCAAGAACCTTTATCCGACGCTGTCGGTTTTCGAGAACTCCGACTTCTTCGCCCGACTGTTCGGCCTCAGCCGGGGCGAGGCCAAGCGCCGCATCGCCGAGTTACTGGACAGCATCGGGCTGGGGCGTTTCCCCACCCGGCCGGCCGGCAAGCTGTCCGGCGGCATGAAGCAGAAACTCTGCCTGGTCTGCGCCCTGATCCACGACCCGGATCTCTTGATCCTCGACGAGCCAACCACCGGCGTCGATCCGCTGTCGCGCCGCCAGTTCTGGGAGCTGATCGATCGCATCCGGGCCGACCGGCCGGGCATGAGCGTCTTGGTCTCGACCGCTTACATGGAGGAGGCCGCCCGCTTCGACTGGCTGGTGGCGATGTTCGCCGGCAAGGTGGTTGGCACCGGCACGCCCGCGGAACTGCCGGCGCGGACCGGCACCAGGTCCCTGGAGGAGGCCTTCATCGCGCTGCTGCCGGAGGAGATGCGGCGCGGCCACAAGGAAGTGGTGGTCCCCCCGCGCCCGCCGGGCGAGCAGGAGGTAATCATCGAGTCGCACGACCTGACCCAGCGGTTCGGCGATTTCGTCGCGGTCGATCACGTCAACATGAAAATCGAGCGGGGAGAGATCTTCGGCTTCCTCGGCGCCAACGGCTGCGGTAAATCGACGACGATGAAGATGCTCTGCGGCCTGCTGCCGCCCACCTCCGGGCAGGCCTGGCTGCTCGGCCAGCCGGTCGATGCCAACGACATCAACGTCCGCCGCAATATCGGCTACATGTCGCAGGCCTTCTCGCTCTATACGGAGCTGACGGTGCGGCAGAACCTAGTCCTGCACGCCCAGCTCTTTGACGTGCCGAAGGCGGAGATCCCCCAGCGCGTCGAAGAGACAGCCGCGCGGTTCGGCCTCGACGAGATCATGGAGGCGCTGCCCGACTCGTTGCCGCTGGGGCAGCGGCAGCGCCTGCAGCTCGCTGTGGCGCTGATCCATAAGCCGACCCTGCTGCTCCTCGACGAGCCGACCTCAGGCGTCGATCCCGTGGCCCGGGACGTCTTCTGGGAATACCTGATCGAGCTGTCCCGCAAGGACAAGGTGACGATCTTCATCACGACCCACTTCATGAACGAGGCGATGCGTTGCGACCGCATCTCGCTGATGAACGCCGGGAAGGTGCTGGTCGTCGATACCCCGGCCGGTGTGATCCAGAGCAGGCACGCGGCAACGCTATCCGACGCGTTCATCGGCTACCTGGAAGACGCCCAGAAGGCACAGGGCGACGCGCCGGCGCCGGCCGCGCAGAAGGCGCAGCCGGTCGAGGCGGGCGCGGCGGCGGAGCCACACCACACCCAGGCCCCGGCCCGCTCCTGGTTCAGCATCGGGCGGATGCTTGCGTGCAGCCACCGCGAGGCGATGGAACTAAGCCGCGACCCGATTCGGCTGACGATGGCCGGCCTGGGGAGCGTGATCCTGATGATCATCATGGGCTACGGGATCAGCCTGGACGTGGAGCATCTGAAGTACGCCGTGCTCGACCGCGACCAGACGGGAATCAGTCGCGACTACGCCACCAACATCGCCGGGTCGAGCCGCTACTTCACCGAGCGGCAGCCGGTTTCGAGCTACGAAGAACTCGATCGGCGGATGAAGTCGGGCGAGCTGAGCATGGTCATCGAGTTCCCTCCCGGCTTCGGCCGCGACGTAGATCGCCAGCTGAATGGCGTGATAACGGCAACCAGCTCCGGCGGGCTTTCCGGTCGCCGCGGTGACCGGGAGCAGGGCAAGGCTCTGGCGGTCGGCGTCTGGATCGACGGGTCGATGCCGCAGCGTGCCGAGACGATCCGGGGCTACGTGAACGGGATGCACATTCAATGGCTCCAGGACGTTTCGCGACGTCAGCTCGGCGTGCGTCAACAGCTCGGCTTGGGCCAGCGGCTACTGGTGATGCCGGCCTCGGTCGAGCTGCGGTATCGCTACAACCCCGACGTCAAGAGCCTCGTGGCGATGGTGCCGGCGGTGATCCCGCTGTTGCTGCTGTTGATCCCGGCCATGCTGGCGACGCTCTCGGTGGTCCGGGAGAAGGACCTCGGGTCGATCATTAACTTCTACGTCACTCCAACGACCCGGCTGGAGTTCCTGCTGGGCAAGCAGCTCGCCTATGTGATCCTAGGGTTCCTCAACTTCCTGCTGCTCGCGCTGCTCGCGGTGACCCTCTTCGACGTGCCCATGAAGGGGGATTTCTGGACCGCCGCCGCCGGCGCGCTGCTCTACGTCGGCTGCTCCACCGGGATCGGGATCCTCGTCTCGACCCTGACGCGCACCCAGGTGGCGGCGCTGTTCGCGACGGCCGTGTTCACGTTGATCCCGGCTTGCAACTTCTCCGGTCTGACCGACCCGGTTTCCTCCCTGGAGGGGTTCGGCCGGCTGGTGGGGAACGTCTACCCGACCAGCTTTTTCATCACCGTCTCCCGCGGAACCTTCAACAAGGCGCTGGGCATCGACGGCCTGTACGGGTCGTTCATCCCCCTGCTGATCGCCATCCCGGTGCTGATCGGACTGAGCGCGGTGTTCCTGAAGAAACAGGAGACCTGAGCCATGCGCGCCAAGAACGTTCTGCACCTGGGCGTCAAGGAGCTGTGGAGCCTCGCCCGCGACCCGATCATGCTCCTGCTGATCGTGTTCGCGTTCACGGTGTCGATCTATTCGACCGCCAGCGCACTGCCGGATACGCTCTACAAGGCCCCGATCGCCATCGTGGACGAGGACCAGTCGGCCTTGTCGCAGCGGATCGTCAACGCCTTCCAGCCGCCGCTGTTTATGCCGCCGAAGATGGTGTCGCGGGAGGAGATGGACGCCCGGATGGACGCCGGGCTGGACACATTCGGCCTGGACATCCCCCCCAGGTTCCAGGAGGACGTGCTGGCCGGCCGCTCGCCTCGGATCCAGCTCAACACCGATGCCACCCGCGTGGGCCAGGCATTCAGCGGCAGCGGATACATCCAGACGATCGTGACGGGCGAGGTACAGACCTGGTCCCAGCGGTACCGGAGCGCCCCCGCCACGCCGGTGGTGGAGGTCCAGGACCGGGTGCGATTTAACGCTAACCTGACCCGGTCCTGGTTCGGGGCCGTGGTGGCGCTGATCGACATGATCACCCTGCTGTCGGTCCTGCTCACCGGTTCTGCCCTGATCCGCGAGCGGGAGCGTGGCACGGTCGAGCACCTCCTGGTCATGCCGGTGACCCCGGCTGAGATCATGACGAGCAAAGTCTGGTCGATGGGGCTGGTGGTACTGGTCACCTCCGCCCTCTCCATGCGGTTTGTCGTGCAGGGCTGGCTGGGGGTCCCGATCCAAGGGTCCGTCCCCCTCTTCGTGTGCGGCACGGCGCTGCACCTGTTCGCCGTCACCTCGCTGGGCATGTTCCTGGCCACGTTCGCCCGGACGATGCCGCAGTTCGCGCTGCTGATGATCATGGTGCTGCTGCCGTTGCAGCTGCTCGACGGCGGTATGACCCCGCGGGAGAGCATGCCCGAGTGGGTGCAGCAGATCATGCTGGCGGCGCCCACCACCCACTTCGTCATGCTGTCCCAGGGCATCCTGTTCCGCGGCGGAGGGATCGAGGTCGTCTGGCTGAACTTCCTCGCTCTGGCTGTGATCGGCGCAGTCCTCTTCGGCGTCGCCCTTACTCGCTTCCGTAGGACCATCGGGTCGATGGCGTAGAGGCAGCCCACAGCCCAGATAACCCGCGCGAGGAACAACTCGGCCGGCCCGCAAGAGGAGATGTTCCATGACGCGACTTGGCATTGCTCTGGGAGCGGGGGGTGCGAGGGGATTGGCTCACGTGCTCGTGCTCGAGGCGCTCGATGAGATGGGGCTGCGACCCGTCTGCGTTGCTGCCACGAGCATTGGTGCCGTCATCGGCGTACTGTACTGTTCCGGCAAATCGGGCCGAGAGATCCGCGAGCTAATCATGCGGATGGTGCCTCGCCATGACGATTCATTTCGGGATGTACTGGCACAGAAGCCTCACTTCCCCTGGCTGGAGTTTATTGTGCCTCAATTTAATGGCACCGGCTTACTCAAGGCAGAGCGGTTCATTTCACGGCTATTCGAATCCATTGAGGCGACTTCGTTCGACCAGCTCGCGATCCCGCTGCGTGTCGTGGCCGCCGAGTTCTGGTCGCGTGAAGAAGTCGTTCTCGATCATGGCCCGTTGCGGCCGGCCATCCAAGCGAGCATGTCCTTACCGGGAATCTTCTCACCAGTCGTGATTGAAGATCGCGTGCTTGTCGATGGCGGTGCCGTGAACCCCGTGCCCTTTGATTTGTTACCGCCGGACTGCACGCTAACCGCGGCCGTGGACGTCATCGGGCAACGAAGTCATGTGCAGGCGGAACCGCATTATCGGCTACGACGCCCTCGGTGGCCTTGGGCTGCCTGCCAGCAATGGCTTCCTAGGTCTCGTCAATCCGACTTTCAGCTGGCAAATCCTGAACTACGGCCGAATCCTAAATAACGTGCGCTACCAGAAAGCCCGATTACAGGAGTTGATAGCGGCCTATCAGAACAAAGTCCTGTCGGCCGGCCGCGAAGTGCAAATTCCGCTGCGCGGCTTCTTGCGTTCACGGGAGCAGACCGAGGATCTGGCCCGCGCCGTGGACGCTGCACGGGCCGCCCTCCAAATCGGTCGAGATCAGTTCCGCGTCGGCACCACCCCGTTCAACACCGTCTTTAACCTGGAAACCGCCCAGGTCCAGCAACAGGACAACCTGGTGGTCGCGCAGGGCAACATCGCTCTGAACCTGATCAACGTCTATCGCGCCCTCGGCGGCGGCTGGGAATTACGCCTCCAGAATGAGAATTGCGGTGGGGGGCCATCGACTAATGTGCCCGCGCCAGCCCAAGCGCCGGCCGCTCCAGGCTCAGAGGAATTACCGGTGCCGAAGTCTGCCGCGGAACCCAAGTAGTCCTCTCTTCACCCTCCCTTCTCCCCGCAGTGGAGGAGAGCGGACTGGCCAGCGGAGAAAGAGATTTATGAGATGCCAGGTGTGGATTGTAGCACTCGTTGCCGCTCTGTTTGCGGTAGACCAAGGACTGGCGGCGGAGCCTTGTTGTGAGCCACCGGAGGATTGCTTCCTCGCACGGTTCACCCCTGTCGGCGGCTGGCACCCTTATGGGGGTGGACTGTTACACTGGTGGCCCCACCATTGTTTTCCTTGCTGCGGCGCCCCGGATGACTATTGTCGCAAGCCACTTCCCAGGGTCTGCTGGCCCCCCTACCCGCCCTACTACATCTGGGGACTCCCGGAGACCTGTTCTTGCCAGGGCCGTTGCTCGCGAGCAAGCAACCATCCGCATTAGCGACGTCTTCAGACAGTGCGTTAGGACCGCAGCTTCTTTGCTCCCGCCCTTCCTACCAGAACCGCTCGGAGGGCCCAGTGAAGCGGTCCCGGCAATGCAGGCGGAGGATGAACTGGGTGTGCAGACGTTTGTCATCCGCCATGCGCGATGTTTGAAATCCTCTCGGCAGCCGAAGCGACCTGATCCAGGCAAGTCGCGATCACCGCCTGTCTCGTCGGATCAATGGCACCCTCCGAGACTGAGATGACGAGCGGGGACGAACGCTGCCACCGTCCGACAGTATCCGGCTCCCAGCGTATCGGCTCCAGCCGAGCCGCCCGCCTCTCTGACGGCTGGAACTGCTGGGCGACGTGCTCCAGGCTTTCCTGCGCCTGTTGTGCATAATCCCCGACCACCTGGAAAAACTGCTCCCGAAGCGCGTGCTCCGGTTCCAGACTGAGAAGAAAATGCACGTACTCGAGGCTGACATCGATTTCCTGCAGGCAAGAAAGGACGCCCTGGTACATGGGGTCGGCATGCTCAGGACCGGGCAGGTAGCGGGCATCATCGAGTAGGTCGAGCGCTCGCGTGACCGTGTCCTCCAGGCTCGGCGGCGGTCCTTGCCACGAGGAGCGCGGAGGACCGGCAAACAGGCGGCCCAGACTGGCGGCCGTGTCCCGCAGGGCCGCGGCGATCAGGGCACGCAGGTGGCGCATGGGCAGCACCGGCCAAAGATAGGCATGGACGACGACCGCGGTGAAGCCGGCAACGACCAGGCCTGCAAAGCGGGTCCAGACGGCGCCGAAGGTGCCCCACTCCGGGCCGGGCGTCGCCAGGTAAGCGAAGCAAAGGGCCAGGCCCGCCTGCAGGCCGGCGTTGCTGTAACGAGGCATTTTTTGATAGGCCAGGTTGGCCAGAAACTCGCCGAAAAACACCAGCACTAGCAGGAGGGGGAAACCGGTGTTGCGGCTGGGGCTGGTGAGGAAAGCCGCCACCATCCCGTAGGCGATGCCGGTCAGGATGCCGATCAGACCAA
>Ga0070738_10001738_pt1 | contig 39989 bp, 33 predicted proteins | sample Coa_R2_2_FD_66446 | JGI IMG/M metagenome (GOLD analysis project Ga0070738, IMG submission 66446) | Surface soil microbial communities from Centralia Pennsylvania, which are recovering from an underground coalmine fire - Coalmine... | ecosystem: Environmental > Terrestrial > Soil > Unclassified ...
GCGCAGTTGCGGCCCCGGCTGCCCGGATGCGTGGGATTGCCCTCGAACTTGCGCACCTGCATGGTGTCGCGGTCCACGTAGGCCAGCAGCCCGCACCCCGCCTCGCAGTTGAAGCAGATCGTCGGCACGAGCATGTAGCGGCGCGGCTCCTTCTTCGGCCACGCCTTCGACTCGTACTCCACCCAGTCGTCCCACCGCTCGGGCGGCGGAAAGGTCGCCAGCTCGCCAGTCGGCGGCGCGACGAACTGCCGCCGCGCCACGCTCGGCACAAGCGGCAGCGGCGCCTCGGGCGGCGTCGGCGGCGCGACGGGCGCCGGGGCGGGCGCGGGCGCCACCAGCGGCGCCTCCGGCGTCTCCACCACCTGGCGATACACCGCGCCTAGCTTCAACAAGTCGGCCAGCGACCGCATAGTCAGCGCCTCCGGGACGCCCTCACCCCAGCCCTCTCCCAGGGGGAGAGGGGGAGGAATCCGCTCCCCTCTCCCCCTGGGAGAGGGGTTGGGGGTGAGGGCATCAACTCATTGCGATAGCCTGCCCGGTCCGCACCCACGCGTCCTCGTACAGCCAGAGGCCCGCCAGCGCGCTGAGCGCGCCGAGCGCCAGTAGCGCGCCAAGCCCTGTAGCAGCGTAGGCGGCCGCCAGGACGATCGGTAGCCCAGCACCCAGCAAGCCGGCCCCCGCCCAGAACCGGCCGGCGTACGCGCCGCCGCGCAGCAGGTGCGCCGCCGCGGCCACGTCCTGGTTCGGGTGCGGCCCGAACAGCTCCGCCAGCGCCACCAGGAACCCCAGCCCGGCCGCCACCGTCAAGACGGTCGCCAGGGCGCCGAGCAGCGTCGGCCCGGCTCCCAGCCACAGCCCGAGCAGCGCCAGACTGGCCGCCCCAGCGGTGAATGCCGCCAGCAGCAGGTGCGGCAGCAGCAGCGGGCTTTGCCAGAAGTCGCGGCCCTCCGCCTGCCCAAACAGGAAGGCGCTGTAGCCGGCGGTGCCCAGGCCCGCGAGCGCCGCCGCCCAGGCGATCAGCCCGAGCGCCAGCGGCAGCCGCGCGATGCCCAGCAGCAGCCATAGCGTCGCCAGCGCCCCGTACACCAGGATGATCCAGGCGCCCCATACCAGCCACGAGGTCCAGTTGGGCTTTGTGAAGAGAAAATAGAACCGGTCGGGACGCTTCAGGTCCGCGATCAGCAGCACACCCGTGACCGCCAGGAAGACCAGCGCTAGCAGCGGCGCGCCGATCCCGAGCAACGGCCCGGTCGGCAGCCCCAGCGTCAGCAGCAGCGCCGCGACCACCAGCGCGCCCGCGGCAATCGCCTTCGTGAACAGGTACGCGCCCACCCGCCACCCCCACGGCCGCGGGTGGGCCACGTCGTACACCGTGCGCAGGGTGCCGCCATGCGCCCCGCCCTTCATCTCGACCGCATCCGGCTTCACGTCGCTCGGGTGGACCTGCGACCACATGTACTGCGGTGGCTGCGCCGGCACGCCGGGCGTCAGCGCGGCGTCGTCGGCGCCCACGTAGTACACGTTCGGCTTCGTGCCCTGCTCCGGGCGCCGCACGATCGTCGTCTCGCGGGCGACAAGCTGCGCGATGCGGCTCGTCGGGTCGTCCAGGTCGCCGGCGACGATCGCCTGCTCCGGGCACACGACCACGCACGCCGGCTGCAAGCCGACCTCCGTGCGGTGCGCGCAGAAGTGGCACTTCGCCGCCGTGTGGGTGTTCGGGTCGATGTACAGCGCGTCGTAGGGACAGGCCTGCATGCACGACTTGCAGCCGATGCAGCGGCTATTGTCGAAGTCGACGATGCCATCGGGGCGCTTGTAGAGCGCCGTGGTGGGGCAGATCGTGACGCATGGCGCGTTCGTGCAGTGGTTGCAGCGCAGCACGGTAAAGAAGCGCCGCGTGTTCGGGAACTCGCCTTTCTCGATATACTTGACCCAGGTACGAAACGTTCCGACGGGTACGTCGTTCTCGGACTTGCAGGCCAGGGTGCAAGCGTGGCAGCCGATGCACTTGCGGTGATCGATGACGAACCCGAGCTTGGTCAAGACCGCTCTTTCCCCCGCGCCAGCGGGCGACGGCGTGGGTTAGCTCGCCCCGCACGGGCCGAGTGAGGCTTAATCTATCCTAGCATTCGCCGGAAGCCCTGTCGAGCGCGCCCGCCTGACGGGCGCGTCTCTACTGCTGGCCGAGAGTATAATCGCGCGGCATCACTCAAGCGTGCGCTGCGGCTGGCCGCGAACGGCCGCGGTCGCGCTACTCAGCACTCAGCACTCAAAGGAGCCTGCCATGACGCTGGTCTTGCGGGAAGCCGACGTGCGCCGCGTCCTGACCGTCCCGGAGTGCGTGACCTGGCTGGAGGAAGCCTTCCGCGCCTACGCCGGCGGGCAAGCCCGTAACATCCCGCGCGCGCGCGTGAAGCACCCAGGCGGCACGCTGCACGTGCTCCCCGCCGCCGATCTCGCCGCCGACGCCATCGGCCTCAAGGCGTACACCAGCGGCCGTAGCGGCACCCGCTTCAGCGTCCTGCTCTACCGCGCCTCGACGGGCGAGTTGCTGGCGCTCATCGAGGCGGACTACCTGGGCCAGGTCCGCACCGGCGCGGCCTCCGGCGTGGCGACCAAATACCTGGCGCGCGAGGACGCGCGCCGTCTCGGCGTCTATGGCTCCGGCCGCCAGGCCACCTCCCAGGTCGCGGCCGTGGCCGCCGTCCGCTCGCTGGAGGCGATCACGGTCTGGAGCCGCAACGCCGAGCACCGCGAGCGCTTCGCGCAGGAGCTGACCCGGGAGCTGAGCGTGCCCGCCCGGCCCGCCAGCGCGCCGGAAGAGGCCGCCCACGGCCAGGACGTCATCGTGACGATCACGACGGCGCGCGATCCCGTCCTGCAAGGCGAGTGGCTGGAGCCGGGCGTCCACGTGAACGCCGCCGGCTCGAACTCGCTGCTGCGCCGCGAGCTCGACGATGCGGCCGTGCAGCGCGCGAACCTGATCGTCGTCGACTCCCGGCAGCAGGCGCGCATCGAGGCCGGCGATCTGCTCGGCCCGGCCGAGCGCGGCATCGTCGAGTGGGACCAGCTCGCCGAGCTAGCCGACGTGGTCGCGGGCACCGGCCGCCGCCGTACGAGCCCCGACGAGATCACCCTGTTCGAGTCGCAGGGCCTCGGTCTGGAGGACGTCGCGGTGGCGATGCGCGTCTACGAGCGGGCGCGCGCCGAGGGCATTGGCCAGGAGCTGGACCTGTTCGCCGAGGTCAAGCCCCGCCCAGGCCGCCAGTAAGCCGCCGCGCCGCCTCGCGTCTCCCAGTTGCCCGCGCGGCGGGGACGCGCCAACGCAGCGCCCGAACGGACCCGAATGCGCCTCCACTCGCGCCGCGCGACCGGCCGCGTTGCGCGGGCTCGCCGGGCGGGTCTGCTATAGTAGGGTAGTATCGCGCGGCCGATTATGCGGCGTGCGCTGCACCACGCCCCGCTACGCTCGTAGCCTTCTCCAATTGACCGACTGGGCATGCGCGTGCAAGCTGACGGCTGAACGCTAGCCCGTTCGCGAGGAGTCCTGGGTGGAGACCACTGGCCCGACGATAGGTCCCCCGGTTGCCGTCGCGCTCATCTGGGTGCTGACGCTCGGGGCGGTGGCGCTCTTCGCTATCAGCGCGCGCCGCCTCGTGCGCCTGCTCGCGGCCGGCCGGCCTGAGAACCGGCTGGACCAGCCCGGCCAGCGCCTGCAGACGCTGCTGGTGGACGTCTTCGGTCAGCGGCGCCTGCTGGAGCGCCCCTACAGCGGCATCCTGCACGTGCTGATCTTCTGGGGCTTCGTCGTCACCGTCCTCGGCTCGGCCGAGCACCTGCTGCACGGGCTCATCCCGGGCTTTCTCGACTGGCCGGTGATCGGCGGCTGGGGTGTATATCGCTTTTCCCAGGACCTATTTAGCTGGCTGGTGCTCGTCGGCGTCGTGATGGCCGTCTACCAGCGCGTCGTCATGCGCCCGCCGCGGCTCAGCCTCAACCTCGACGGCATGGTCATCCTGGGCCTCATCGCCCTACTGATGGTCAGCAACCTGCTGATCTTCGGCGCCCGCATCATCCTGGCCCCCGCGGCCGCCGACGCCTGGATGCCCGCCAGCCAGCTCGTCGCCCGCGCGATGCTCGGGCTGCCAGCGCCAGCCGTCGAGGCGCTCTACCGCGTCGGCTGGTGGGTGCACGTTACCGTCCTGCTCGGCTTCCTGGTGTACCTGCCCCAGTCGAAGCACCTCCATATCATCACCGCCGCACCCAACTCCTACCTGCGCTCGGTGAAGCCCAAGGGCCAGCTCCCCACTATCGACATCGAGAAGGCGCTGGAGAACGACGAGCCGGTCGGCGTGTCGAAGATCGAGCAGTTCACCTGGAAGGACCTGCTCGATACCATCACCTGCACCGAGTGCGGCCGCTGCCAGGCCGAGTGCCCCGCCAGCATCAGCGGCAAGGAGCTGTCGCCCAAGTACCTGGTCCTGAACCTCAAGGACCACCTGCTGCACGACGAGGCCGACCGCCTGCTCGGCAAGGCGCCCGCGGCCAACGGCGCGACCGACCACGCGCCGAAGGAGATGGTCGGCGACGTGATCCACGATCAGGTGCTCTGGGACTGCGTGACCTGCCGCGCCTGCATGGACGCCTGCCCCGTGTTCATCGAGCACGTGCCGAAGATCGTGGACATGCGCCGTCACCTCGTCATGGAGGCGAGCCGCATCCTGCCCGAGTGGCAAAAGATGCTGGACAACGTCGAGGCGAGCGGCAATCCCTGGCGCTTCCCGCGCGCCCAGCGCGCCGACTGGGCGAAGGCCAACGGCATCCCGACGCTCGCCGAGCGGCCCGACGCCGAGTACCTGTTCTGGGTCGGCTGCGCCGGCTCCTACGACGAGCGCAACGTGAAGGTGAGCATCGCGCTCGCGCGGCTGCTGGAGCGCGCGGGCGTCGCGTTCGCCATCCTGGGCACCGAGGAGACTTGCTGCGGCGACCCGGTGCGCCGCGTCGGCAACGAGTACCTGTTCCAGCTCCAGGCGCAGCAAAACGTCGAGACGCTGAACGGCCATCAGGTCCGGAAGATCGTCACCGCCTGCCCCCACTGCTTCAACACGGTGGGCACGGAGTATCGCGCCTTCGGCGGCGACTACGAGGTCGTGCACCACGTCCAGCTGTTGCAACAGCTTGTGGCCGAGGGCCGCCTGAAGCCCGAGGAGCGGCTGGACGCCTCGGTCGCCTACCACGACCCCTGCTACATCGGCCGCTACCACGACATCTACGACCAGCCGCGCGAGGCGTTGAAGGCGATCCCTGGCGTCGAGCTACGCGAGATGGAGCGCCACCGCGAGCGCGCCATGTGCTGCGGCGCCGGCGGCGGCCACGCGTTCTGTGAGGAGCGCACGGGCCGCCGTATCAACCACATCCGGCTGGAGCAAGCCCTGGACGTGCAGCCCGAGCGCGTCGCCACCGCTTGCCCCTACTGCCTCATGATGTTCGAGGACGCGACGCGCGCCAAAGACGTGACCGAGACGCTGCCCGTGGCCGACGTGGCCGAGATGCTGGAGCGCTCCACGCGCCGGAGTGATGAGCTGTGAGTGCGGAGTGCGGAGTGCTGCGTCAGCAGCTGACGCAGCACTCCGCACTCCGCACTCAGCACTGGAGACCCAATGGACATCGTCGTCTGCATCAAGCAAGTGCCCGACCCCGAGATCCCCACCAGCCAGTTCAAGGTGGACGAGGTGGCCAAGCGCGTGGTGCCGCCGGAGGGCGTGGCGCCGGTCATCAGCACCTTCGACCTCCACGCCATCGAGGCCGCCATCCAGCTCAAGGAGCAGCACGGCGGCAAGGTAACCGTCATCAGCCTCGGCCCTCCCTCGGTCCGCGACGCGCTGAAGCGGGCCATCGCGATGGGCTGCGACGCGGCCGTGCAGCTCGAGGACCCGGCGTTCGAGGGCGGCGACAGCTACGCCACCGCCGTGGCGCTGGCCGCCGCCATCAAGAAGCTCGGGACGTTCGATCTGGTGCTCACCGGCCGCCAGGCCGCGGACTGGGACAGCGGCCAGGCGCCCGCGGCGCTCGCCGAGCTACTGGACGTGGCCGGCGCCGTGCCGGTGCAGAAGGTCGAGGTGCGCGACGGCGGGCTGTACGTCGAGCGCGTCACCGAGGACGGGTACCAGCCAATTGACATGCCGCTCCCCTCGGTGCTCGGCATCAGCAACGAGATCAACCAGCCGCGCTACCCCACGCTGAAGGGCATCATGGCCTCCGGCAAGGTGCCGATCCCCGTGTGGACCGCCGCGGATCTCGGCCTGTCGCCTGACCAGGTGGGGGCGAGCGCCGACCGCATCGTGCTGCAGCGCCTGTTCGTGCCCGTGCGCGAGAGCAAGTGTGAATTCATCGAGGCCGACACCCCGCAGGAGATGGGCGAGAAGCTGGCCCAGCGCCTGCGCGAGGCGCGGCTGATCTGAAAGCGGTCAGCTGTCAGCGGTCAGCCATCAGCTTCATCTCTCGCGTCTGCTGATGGCTGATGGCTGATAGCTGACGGCTGACAGCTTGGAGGCAACATGGCAGGAAACGGCGTGCTGGTCATCGGCGAGCCGTCGGAGGGGAGCGTCGCGCCGGCGACGCTCGAAGTGCTCGGCGCGGCGCGCGAGCTAGCCGGGAAGATGGGCGGGCCGGTCGCCGTGGCCGTGCTCGGGCAGGACGTGGCCGGCCAGGCGCCTGGCCTGATCGAGCGCGGCGCCGACCGCGTCGACGTGCTGAGCGATCCGCGCCTCTCGCCCTACCAGGCGGATACCTGGGTGCCGGCACTCGCCGCGCTCATCCGCGAGACGAGCGCCAGCGTCGTGCTCCTCTCGCACACCCAGACCGGCCGCGAGTTCGGCACGCGGCTGGCGTTCCGCCTCGGCACCGGCATTGTCACCGACTGCTCGGACCTGCAAGTCGCCGACAACGGCCGCCTGCTCGCCGTGAAGCCGGTCTTCGGCGGCAACGCCGTGGCCGAGTACACCGTGGCGGGCGACGGCGTACAGCTCGCCAGCCTGCGGCCCAAGCTGTTCGACCAAGCCGCCCCCGTGCCCGGCCACCAGGGCGAGATCGTCGAGCGCCCGGTCCAGATCGACCCCAGCCAGGTGCGCACCAAGGCGCACGAGCGCGTGCGAGCAGCCGCGGCGGGTCCCGATCTGGAGAACGCGCAGCGCGTGGTCGCGGGCGGGCGCGGCATGGGCGGCCCCGAAAACTGGCCGCTGCTCGACGAGCTAGCCAGCGCCATCGGCGCCGCCGTGGGCGCGAGCCGCGCGGCGGTGGACGCCGGCTGGGTTCCCGGCCCGCTCCAGATCGGCCTCACCGGCGCGAAGATCTCCCCGCAGCTCTACGTCGCCGTCGGCATCTCCGGCGCCGTGCAGCACATGGCCGGCTGCGCCGGCTCCCGTACCATCGTCGCCATCAACCGCGACCCCGAGGCCAACATCTTCCGCTACGCTCAGCTGGGCGTCGTCGGCAACGCCAAAGAGGTCCTGCCCGCCCTCACCCGCAAAGCCCGCGAGCTGACCGGGTCGTAGAACCCCTATCCCCCTGCCCCCCTCTCCCCCATAGGGGAAAGGGGGGAGCCGGGTGCGACGGGGCCGGCTCCACCGGAAGCCCCCCGTCCCCTATGGGGGAAGGGGGGGTGGGGGGAAGGGGTCTCTCACCGCCCCTGGAACTGCGGCGGCCGCTTCTCGGCGAAGGCGCGGAGCGCTTCGGTGCGGTCCTCGGTCGGGATGACCGTCTGGTAGGCTTCCTGCTCGTAGGCCCAGCCGGCCGAGAAGCCGGTCTCGCGGGCCACGTTCAGGCACTTCTTGGCCTGGCGCACGGCGATCGGGCCGTTGCTCGCGATCCGCGTGGCCACGGCGCGCGCCGCCGGCAGCAGCTCGGCCGCCGGCAGCACGCGGTTCACCAGGTTCAGGCGCGCGGCCTCGGCCGCGTCGATCGGCTGGCCCGTGAAGATCATCTCCCGCGCCCGCGGCTGGCCCACGGCGCGCGGCAAGAGCTGCGTGCCGGCGTCGCCGGGGATGATGGCGATACTCGTCTCGGGCAGCCCGAAGCGGGCGCCTTCGGCCGCGTAGATGAAGTCGCAGGCCAGCGCCAGCTCCAGCCCGCCGCCGAGCGCCACGCCGTTCACCGCCCCGATGAGCGGCTTCTCGAAGCGCAGGAGGGCGTTCGTCGCGTCGATCAGCCGCTGCCGCTGGGCGACGACCTCCGGCGGCGTCATCGTGGCGCGCTCCTTCAGGTCGGCGCCCGCGCAGAAGGCGCGCTCGCCGGCCCCCGTGAGCACGACCACGCGAACGGCCGGGTCGCGGTCGAGCGCGGGCATCGTCCGCGCGATAGCCTCCGCCAGGGACCGGTCGATCGCGTTCATCACCGCCGGGCGGTTGAGCGTCAGCAGCGCCACGTAGTCCGCGCTCTCGACCAGCAGCACGTCGTTGTCAGCCATCCTCACGCCTCCGCGGTGGCGCGCCCGCGAGGCGGCACCTGCGACCCGCGTCGCGGCGCTGCCTCCGGGCGCGCTTCTCGCCTATGATACCGTGGAAGCCCTGTGATCGCTGGCTACCGCGGAGCCAGGTGGACGAAAGGGGCCAGTCGGCGACAGGCCGGGCAGGCTGAACAAGTGTAGAGCCCCTGCACGAGGCCCCCGGCTCGCGTCTGGTATGCCCGGGTCCTATGCCCACCCGCCGCGCGTCGTAGGGGCGGGTTTCATGCCCGCCCGCGGCCTGTGGCGCGGAATACGGCAAGCGCCACTGGCGCAGCCCCGGCGTCGCGCAACTGCTTCGCCGTAGCGCAGACCGCTGTGGAGTGAGAGCAGGCAGATGGACGAGCGGGACCGCCTCCGCGAGCAGACGGCGCGCAACGTCGCGGGGCTGGAGCACGAGCAGCGCGGCGAGGCCGACGCGGCGATAACGCTGTACGAGGCCAACGTGGCGGAAGGCTTCCCCGGCGACTGGCCGTACAGCCGCCTCGTCCTGCTCTACGGCAAGCGGGGCCAGCCCGACGAGGTCGTGCGAGTGCTGGAGCGCGCGGTCGCCGTGTTCGCCGCCTTGCCGCGCGCCCAGCCCGACCGCGGCCCGCGCCTGCGCGTGTTTCGCCAGCGTCTTAAAGAGGCGCGGCAGGCCCTGCGCCCCGGCCGCGCACGCCGCAAGCCCGAAGCGCCGGACCCGCCGGCCCGCTAGCGCCGCCCGCCTGCTAGCCTCGCGCTGGTGCCGCTACCCCGCGCCCGCGGGTTGCGGCTGGAGCGGCGGATAGGTGAGAAACCAACCATCGGCCGTGCGCACGGCCGGCACGGTCGTCGTCGTCCGCCACGTCTCGCCGCTGAAGAGGCTGATGTCAAGCTGCACGGTAATGAGCGCGCGATCCGCTGCGCCGCGACCCAGCAGGCGGTCGAGCAGCGACTCCTGCTGCACGCCCACCCCCAGCACGCGGTACCCGTTGCCGAGCTGCTCGGCGATGAACGGCGCGGCCGCGGGCCTCGCCGTGGGCAGGATCTCGGCCAGCGCGCGGTCCGCGTCCTCGTCGGTCACGGCGGTCAGGTATGCGCGCAGCGCGGCCTCGGGACTACTCGCCCGGCCGCGCCAATCGGCCAGCGCGCCCGCCGCCACCACCCCCGCGCCCAGCAGCCAGAGTACGGCCACCAGCGCCAGCCACCCGCTCACCCGCACCCGCCCGCGCCGTCCGCTCACCGCTCCGCCCCGCCTCGCGCGCCGGCCGCCCGCCGCCCAGGCGCTCGCGCTGTGAGAGTCTGCCTCGACGTGTCGGCCGCGGCCCAGGCGCGTGGTGGCATCGGCCGCTACGCCGCCCGCCTCGCCGAGGCTCTCCTCCGCCTGCCGGGAATCGAGCTATCGCTGCTCTACCACGGCCGCGGCGGCACCGCACTGCCGCCCGGCCTCGCGGGCCTGCCCCCGCGCCGCGTCCGTCTCGGCAGCAAGCCGTGGCGCGCGACCCTCGCGGCCGCCAGCCTGCTGCGCCTGCCGCTCGACCGCGTGGTCGGTCCTTGCGACCTGTTCCACGCGACCGACCACGTCCTGCCGCCCCTGCGCCACACGCCGTCCGTCTTCACGGTACACGACCTGGCGTTTCTCGCGCACCCCGAGACGCACCTGCGCTCCAACCGCACCTACCTGGCGGCCATGATGCCGCGCTACGTGGCCACTGCCACCGTCGTCATCGCCGACTCCGAGGCGACCCGCCGCGACGTGCTGGCCCGCTATCAGGTCGCGCCCGACAAGGTCCGTGTCGTGCCGCTCGGGGTCGAGCCAACGTTCGCCCCCGTCCCGCCACCGGAGGCGCGCGCGCTCGTCGCCGCCCGCTATGGCCTCACCGCGCCTTACCTCCTCTTCGTCGGCACGCTGGAGCCGCGCAAGAACCTGCGCGGCCTCGTCGCCGCCTACCGGGCGCTCCTCCAGCGCCACGACGACGCGCCCGACCTGGCCGTCGCCGGCGCCGAGGGGTGGCGGTACGACGACCTGTACCGCCTGGTGCAGCAGGAGGGGCTGTCGGCGCGGGTGCGCTTCCTCGGCCGCGTGGCCGACGCCGACCTGCCCGCGCTCTACAGCGCCGCCGCCGCCTTCGCGTATCCCTCCCTGTACGAGGGCTTTGGCCTGCCGCCCTTGGAAGCGCTCGCCTGTGGCACCCCCGTCGTCTGCTCGGACCGGTCGTCGCTGCCGGAGGTCGTCGGCGATGCCGCGCTGCTGGTAGACCCGACCGACGCCGCAGCGCTCGCGCGCGCGCTGGCGCGGCTGCTGGACGACGAGGCACTCCGCCGCCTGCTACGCGCCCGCGGCCTGGCCCGCGCCGCCCAATTCACCTGGGCGCGCACGGCGGCCGAGACGCTCGCGGCGTACGAGGAGGCCAGACGCCGCTGGGATGCGCGGCAGCGTACTCTACGCGGGCGCTAGCGCCTACCGCGGCGCGTCACGGTCGGCGGGGGCGAGCCGCGGCTGACCCGGCAGGGCGTGTCGTTGCCGATACGCCAGCGCCGTCAGCAGTACCAACAGCCCGGCGCCCAGCGCGGCGAATACCAGCGGCGAGCCCACGAGGTCCGCGATCCCGCCGATGAAGATCAGCGGCACCACCGACGCTACGCTGCCGAGCATCAGCTGCACGGCGAAGATGCGCGCGCGGCTCTCCGGCGGCGCGTGCTCCTGCAAGATCGTCTGCGCCGGCACGATGATACAGGCGAACCCGACGCCAGCCACCAGCGTGACCGCCATCACCGCCAGCATGAGCGAGTGAACGTTCGCCTCGCCCGCGGCGGTCTGCGTGAACGGCAGCACCTCCCACAGCTCCGGCAGCCCGCCCACCAGCAACAGCGCGCCGCCGACCGCGCCCAGTCCGTAGTGGATGAGCCGCTGCTTGGCGAACCGGTCGCCCACGTGCTGCAGCGACAACGCCGCGCCGAGCATGCCCAGGCCGGCCGGCGCCAGCACGTACACCATGTCTTCCGCCGAGATGTGCAACACCTGGACGACGAAATTGGGCGCCAGCATCGCGACGATCAGCGTCAGCGTGCTGCCCAGCGTGAGGTGCAGCATGGCCCACGCCATGTCGCTATCGGCGCGCAGTAAGTCTACCAGCTCCCCTAGATCGTGCCGCAGCCGCCGCCACACGCGGCGCCCTTCCTCGGCCGCCGAGATGCCGACCACCGTCTCGGTCGCCGGCAGCCCCCACACCAGCGCCGCCGACAGCGCCAGCGCGGCCGCTTCCAGCAGGAAGAACGTCGTCATGCCGAACAGCTTCACGACGAGCGGTCCGATCAGCACCAGGCCGGCGAGCTGCGAGCTGATGAACGTGATGTGGAAGAACGAGTTCGCTTGCAGCAGCCGCCGCTGCGGCACGAGCGCCGGGATCAGCGAGGTTTCCGCCGGCGCAAAGAACTGTGTCACCGTGGAGAAGGTGAAGCTGAGCACGAACAGTGCGACCACCCACTGGTCGAACGCCACGAAGCCAAGCATCAGCAGCGCCCGCAGCAGGTTGCAGATGACCAGCACCCGTCGCTTCTCCCAGTGATCCACGAGCACGCCGGCCACCACGCCGAACAGCACCGACGGCACGACGACGGTCAGGATGGTGACGCCAAGCTGGGTCGTCGAGTGACTGCGCTCCTCGACCAGCACCATCAGCGCGTACCAGAGCGCGTTGTGCGCCGTCTGCGTGATCGCCTGCGCGATCCACAGCCGCATGAACGGCGCGTTCCGCCACACGCTCACGTCAGGCCCAGGCGCCGGGGCAGCCGGCGCCCCTCCGGCTGGCGCTAAGGGAGCGTGCAGCGGCGGCGTCAGCGACGGCTCCGCCGCATCCAGCGCGCTCGGCCCCTGCCCGAGTGGATCGGGCGCGACGGGCGGCCGCGTCACGGACTTGCCGCGCGCGGCCGGCTCGCCGCGGCGCGGCTCAGGCCGAGCCATGCAGGTCGTCCAATCCCAGGTCGAGGTCCGCCTGCGGCGCGGCGCGCGCGGCCCGGCGCACGAACCGCAGCACCTGTCGCTCGAACAGCGACCGCGGCAGCAGCACCCGGTGGCCGCAAGTGAGGCACTTCAGCCCGATGTCGGCGCCCAGCCGCACGACGGTCCACTCCCAGCCGCCGCACGGGTGCGGCTTCCGCAGTCGGACCACGTCGTCCAGGTAGACTTCGAGCACCATCAGTCGGCTCGTCCCTGCCGCCGCGCGTTGATCGCGCCGCGCAGCTCCCACGCGGCGTCGCGCGCCTCCGCCTGCCAGTCGGCACCCCGCGAGGCGTAGAGGATCGCGCGGCTCGACGCGACGAGTAGCCCGCCGCCGCGGCGGTCCTGGCCCTCGTCCACGGCCATCGCCAGATCGCCGCCTTGCGCCCCGACGCCCGGTACTAGCAAGGGCAGGTCCGGCGCCACCGCCCGGACGTTGCGGAACGCCTCCGGGTGTGTCGCGCCCACCACCAGCCCCACGTTGCCGTGCTGGTTCGCGCGCACGGCCGCCGCCGCGACGCTCTCGTACAGCGGCCGAAACGAACCGTTCATGGCAACTAGTTGGTCCTGAAACTCGGCGGCGCCCGGGTTGGAGGTCTTGCAGAGCACGAACACGCCGCGGTCGCCATACGCGAGGAACGGCTCTAGCGTGTCGAAGCCCAGGTAGGGGCTGACGGTCACCGCGTCCGCCCCCAGGTCGTCGAACAGCGCGGCGGCATAGGCCCGGGCCGACACGCCGATGTCGCCCCGCTTCGCGTCCAGCAGCACCGGCACGTCGGCCGGCATCGCCCGCAGCGTCGCCCGCAGTCCCGCCAGGCCCGCCTCGCCCAGCGCCTCGTAAAAGGCCAGGTTCGGCTTGTAGCAGCAGACCAGGTCCGCCGTCGCCTCCACGATGCCCGCCGCGAAGCGCGTCAGCCAATCCGGCCGCTCGCGCACCGGTTCGGGCATTTGCGCCGGATCCGGGTCCAGCCCCACACAGAGCAGCGAGTCGTTGCGCGCCACCGCGGCGGCCAGCTTGTCCGCGAATCGCGCCCCGCCCATCGGCCGGCTCTCCTCGTCTGCTGCTACCAGGCGATGTCTACGCTCAGCTTATCAGATGCCGTCATGCTCCAGACGACGAATTCGCGCCTCGTGACGTGACCAATTCTGCTACCATACGAGCCAGTCCCGCGGGCACGCGGCGCGAGGAGGGCCAGCATGTGTGACTTTCGCGGCGACCTGGAGTCGCCCCCGCTCCGTCTCGGCCCCCGCGGCGGCCAGGCCGCCGTCGCGGGCTTGAACGAGTCCATCGCGCTCGGCCAGCAGGGCTGGCAGCAAGACGACCCGCTCTACAAGACCGACCTGGAGCAGGTGTTCCGCCAGAGCGAAGCGCGCAACGTGCGCCTCGTCGGCTACAGCGACGTCGAGGGGCGCCCGGCCTTCAAGCTCGGCATCCAGGCCGTCGCTGACCGCTGGTACCTCTACTGTGGCCACCTCTGGCACCGCGGCTGGACGATCCTCGACGTGACCACGCCCAGCCGGCCGGCGTTCGTGAAGTTCCTGCCCGGCCCCGACAACACCTGGACCATCCAGATGAACGTGGCCGACGGCATGCTCCTCACGTCCCTGGAGCGCATGCAGCCCGTCTGGGGCGGCGATCCCACCCGGCCGCACGACGAAACCGCGATCCTCTGGAATGCCACGGACCCCGCGAACCCCACGCCGCTCAGCAAGATCAGCCTCGGCGGCACCGGCAGCCACCGCAACTTCTGGGCCGGCGGCCAGTACCTCCACCTGGCCGCCAACCCGGCCGGCTACTCCGGCAACGTCTACGTTGCGATGGACGTGAGCGACCCCACCCGGCCGCGGGAGGTCGGCCGCTGGTGGATCGAGGGACAAGGCCCCGGCGAGACCAAGAACCCTCGCGACGACGGCCTCTCCGTCCACGGCCCGCCCTACGTGATCGGGGACCGCGCCTACGTCTCCTGGGGCGGCGGCGGTATGGTGATCCTGGACATCAGCGACCTCGCCCACCCCCGCTTCGTCAGCCGCCTCAACGTGTCCCCGCCGTTCCGTGGCGGCTACGGCGGCGCGGGCGTCCATAGCGTGCTGCCGCTCCTCGACCGCGGCATCGCCGTGGTGAACGGCGAGTCGGGGCCGGAGCGCTGCCAGGAGCCGCTGAACTTCGCCGGCATCATCGACATCGCCGACGAGGAGCACCCCCGGCTCATGTCCATCTTCCCCAACCCGCGCCCCAGCCCCGGCCTCGACTTTACGCACTACTGCGACAAGGGCGGCCGCTTCGGGCCGCACAACTCGCACCTGCCGCACCATAGCCCGTTCATGATGCACCGCGACGACCTGGTCTACATGACCTGGTTCAACGCGGGCCTGCGCATCTACGACATCGGCGACCCGCGCCAGCCCGAGGAGGTGGCCTGCTTCGTGCCGCCCGACCCGCAAAAGCAGATTGGCCTCTTCCCCAAGACCGCGCTCGTCACCCAGACCGAAGACGTGCTCGTGGACGCCCGTGGCTACATCTACATCACCGACAAAAACCACGGCATCTTCATCCTCGAGTACACCGGCGACTAACCGCCTCCCTCTCCCGCCGGGCGATGGCGCCCGATTCTCTCGGCGCCTAGAACGGCCTGCATTGAGAGTGAGCAGCCAGCGTTTCGGAGGGGCGGGTTTCATGCCCGCGCGGCCCGCAGCCCGCACCGCCCGGCCTGCCGACAGCTAAGTCTGGCTACCAGTTGCTTCGCGTGAGGGCCGGGGCGAGCGCGTCTGCCCCCTCTCCCCCTGAGAGAGGGCCGGGGTGAGGGCAACCGGACTGGCTCACCCCGTCTGGTTCATGCGCTGGACGTACTGCGGGTCCAGGTACTTGTCCGGCGTCGGCAGCGGCGGCGTGAGGTCGCCGATTGACGCGAGGAAGTCGATCGACTTCTGCACGCGCGCTGGCGTCAGCTCCAGGTCAGGGCTCCAGATCTTCAGCTGCTCGACCAGCATCTCGTAGGTCTGGCGCGACAGGTCCTCCGAGACCTCGATCTGCCGGGCCAGGATGCCGATCGCCTCGGCCTTGTTCGCCGGATCGTAGAGCCAGCGCGTCGCGTCGCGGATCGCGCGCAGCGCCGCGATGGCCTGCTCGGGATGCGCCTGCAGCCAATCGATGCGCGCGGCGTGGACCGAGATCGGGTGGTCGGGGATGTACTCGCTCAGCACCGCCAGACGGCGGTAGCCCTGCGCGATCATCTGGAAGTCCTGGGGCTGACCCACCAGGCCGCCGGCCACCGCGCCGCTCTCAATCGCGGCCATGCGCTCCGGCGTGCCGCCCACCACGACGAAGTCATACTCCGACTCGTCTAGGCCGTTCGCCTTCAGGATCTGCTTCATCCAGACGGTCGTCTGCTCGCGCGGGCCGGACGAAGGCAGGGTCTTGCCGCGCAGGTCGGCGAACGTCTGGATCTCGGGCCGCACGATGAGGCTGTACGGCGCGCTGTTCGAGTCGGTGGCGATCATCTTGAGCGGCGCCCCGTTGTCCACGGACCGAATCACCGTCTCGGGGTTGATGCTCGCCAAGTCGAGCGCACCGGCGGTCATCATCTGGGCCCCGTTCGCCGGCGTGCGGAATAGCGTCATCTCCACGTCGAAGCCCGCCTGCGTCAGCAGCCCCTTCTCGAAAGCGACCAGCTTCGGCCACTCCCAGGCCGTCTTCGAGATCGAGCCATATTGCAGCGGGATCGAGCCGGGGGCGGGCGCGGTCGGCGGCGCGGTGGCGGCGGGGGCCGCGGGGGCGGCGGGGGCCGCCGGCGCCCCGCCCTGGGCCGGCGCCGCGCTAGGCGGTCCGCTGCACGCCACGGCCGCCCAGGCGAGCCCGCCTCCCGCGAGAGTCACGAACTGCCGCCGCGAATAGCGCCCGCCGCCCCGTCCCATCGTCGCCCCCTCGTCCGCGTCAAGGATGCTGTGCGAACAGAATGGCACCCGCCGGGGCGCGTGTCAAGATGACGCGGCCGCGCCGCGGCGTGAGGCGCCGCGGCCCCGCCGCCCGGCGCCCGCGCCTTACACGTGCAGGTTGCCCGTCAGCAGCAGGATCAGCAGGATTAGCACGATTAGGCCCGTCGGGGACCAACCGTAGTACCCCCACCCACGGCCGGTGCCCCATCCACCGAACAACACCGCGATCACGAGCAGGATGATCAGCAACGTGAGGAGGCTCATGTCCTTCGCTCCTTTCCGGATGGCGGCCGCGCCCCCGTCGGGATCGCCCGCGCACGGCCGCTCGCTTCGCTCTATGCAGCAACCGTGCCGCGAGCCGTACGTACCGGCGCCCGCTGCTAGTGCCCGCGCCCATCAGTCCATCGCCGGCGAGCCCGGCGGTGCGCGCGACGCCCCGGGGCCACCGCCAAGCGGCGGCACTCGTCGCCGCGCGCCAGCCTGCCCGAGCGCGCCGAAGCGCCCTCCGGTCGAAACCGGGAGGACGCTTCAACGGAGAGGGAGGGAGACGGGTCGACGTCGCTTACGCGGGGACCACGCAGTAGAAGAGGTTCTGGTCGGCGTAGTAGTAATAGGCCGTCGCGCAGTCGTTGAACGGCTCGTAGGTGTAGGTCTGGCAGAGGGGTAGATAGTCCACCGTCACCCCGTCCACCACCACCGGCTGCAGCTTCGGATCGACCGGGTGCCCGTACAGCGTGCCGAACGGCATCGCGCACGTCACGATGGGCGGCGCCTGCACGGTCTGGACGGCCGGCGCGGAGCTGCTGTCCGAGTAGACCGGCGCGCTCACGGAGACGGGATCGGGCATCGACCAGCTGACGTTCGTGACCTGGGTAGTGTTGTTCTCGATGATGGTGCAATTCCCGCCGTTGCCGCCGTTGCCGCCCTGGACGCCCGTCCCGGTCGCGTTGCCGCCATTGCCCCCGTTGCCGCCGCACTGGCCGCCGCCAGGGGTCTGGTTCGGGCCGTTGGGGTGCGGGTTGCTGCTGTTCGCGCCGCTGGTGCTACCGCCCGGCGTCGAGCCGCTCGGCGGCGTCCCGCTCGGGTTCGAGCCATTGGGATTCGAGCCACTCGGATTGGACCCGGGCGGGTTCGACCCGCCCGGGTTCGAGCCGCCCGGGTTGGAGCCGCCCGGGTTCGACCCACCCGGGTTCGAGCCGCCCGGGTTGGAGCCGCCCGGATGCGACCCGCTCGGGTTGGAACCGCTCGGGTTCGACCCACCCGGGTTCGACCCGCCGGGGTTCGATCCACTCGGCGGGGTGTTCCCGGACGGGGTGCCGTTGCTGTTGCCATTAGGCAGATGGTTCACGCCAACCGTACCGCCCGTCCGATTAATGGGCAGGTTCGTCAACCCGCCGCCAGGAGCGCTTCCGCCGCCGGCGGGAAGGTTGATGTGCGTCTGGCTGGCCGGCCCGAGGCCGGTGGGCGCGTGCGACCCAGGCCCCGGCCCCGCGGCCTGGGCCGCGCTCACCAGGGACAGCGCCAGGCCAAGACTAACGCTCGCGGCCAACACGGTGCTGCCAGCCTTGCAGTGTAGACGATTGAGGCTCATTGCGACCTTCTCCGTTTGCTGTTCTCGGCGCGTCGGCAACGGCCGCATCGCACCGTGTCCGTTCCATAGACCAAGACTACAGGGCGGTGCCGCGCCTGGCCGTGAGTCCGGCAGCACTCGGGCGGTGACTCTTTTCACAACGCGCCCGATTCCGGAGAAGGCAGGGAACGATGGGGCTCCGCGCAGCGCGGCACGAGCAGCGCCCGCACGCGCGTCGCGCCGCCGAGCAGCCCACGGCCGCGCGACACGACGAAGCGCCAGGGGCACGAGAACCCCTGGCGCTTCGCCTGGGAAGATCGAACGTCTAGCGGCCGGCGCCCACCGGCGCCGGGGCTGGGCCGAGGATCAGGTCGCCCCACTTGGCTTTCGTGCGGTCCATCAGCTCCGCGCTCGCCTCGGCCACGGGCGGGAACTCGTCGCGCCACTCGAACGGCCGGCACGCGTCGACAATCATCCGCGAGTTGAAGCCCTTCCGGTCGTGGTGGATAATCGGGTCCAGCGGGCCAGACCAGGCCCGCTTGATGATGTCGATCGACTGCTCCGGGTCGGCTCGCGTACACATCGCCCACACGACGTCGTTCAGGTCGGTCACGTCCACGTCGTCGTCCACCACCACCACGTAGCGCCCCAGGTACGCGCCGGCATGGCACATCGCGGCCACGTGGCCGGCCTGTCGCGCGTGGCCCGGGTAGCGCTGCTTGATCGCCACCGCGATCAACAGCCGCGTGCCCCCTGCCTCAGGCGTCCAGACCGCCTGCACGTCGGGCACCCCGGCCCGCTCCAGCTGGTCGTGGATCAGCGCCGACCGTACCAGCGAGCGGTACGCCGTCAGCTCGGTGGGCGGCTTGCCCGGGGGCGAGCCGAGGATGATCGGGTTGTTGCGGTAGTACACGGCCTCGACGGTCATCACCGGCTCGGCGCGCGAGCCGCTCGCGTAGTAGCCGGTCCACTCGCCAAACGGCCCCTCGGGCGCTACGTCGCCCGGGTGGATGTACCCCTCGACGACGATCTCCCCCTGCGCCGGCAGCGGCAGCCCCGTCACCGGCCCCTTCAGCACCGGCACCGGCTCGCCGCGCACGCCGCCCGCCCAGTCGTACTCCGACATGCCAAACGGCACTTCCATCGAGCTGGCCATGAACAGCAGCGGGTCGTGGCCGAAGCTCATCGCCACGGGCATCGCCTTGCCCGCGGCGAAGTACTTGTCGCGGATGATGCGGCCGTGCTTGCCCGGCGAGATGTACAGGCACACGTGATTGCGATCGACGAGCATCACGCGGTAGGTGCCCAGGTTGACCCAGTTGCTGTCCGGGTCGGGCAGGATGTCGAGCACCCCGGTCCCGATGTAGCGCCCGCCGTCCAGCTCGTGCCAGAACGGCGTCGGGAACTGCAGCAGGTCCACGTCCGCGCCGCGCTGCACGTTCTCCATCACCGGCCCGTCCGTCACGAACGCCGGCGGGATCGGCTGCAGCGCCTTCATCCGCTGGCGCCAGAGCGGCACCAGCTCCTTCCAGGTCCGGCCGGTGGGCAGGCCCAGCGCCAGCGCCGTGCGGCTGGCCGATCCCAGCGAGTTGATGAGCACCCGGTAGCCGGGCGGATATCCCTGGATGTCGTCGAACAGTACGGCCGGCCCGTTCACCCGGTGGTGCGCCAGCTCGGTGATGGCGCCCAATTCGAGGTGCGGATCGACGTCGCGGGCGACGCGCAGCTCGCCCAGTCGCTCCACCTCGTCGATGAAGCCGCGAAGCCCCTGATAGGCCATGGGATCGCTCCCTTCCCGCTCTCGCGCACTGGCCATAAACGCGAAGTACGCCCCATCATACCCCACCGCCCGCCGCCACCGACCACCCGCCGCGCGCTGGCGGACGGCCAGATGGCATGACGCTTGCATTCTCGGTTGCGTAAAGGATGGCACCGACAATCGACGGCGCCGGCTCTCTCGGGTCCGCCGCGCGGCGGCCGAGAGGCCGCGTGCGCGGGAGGCACACCATGCAGCGCTTCGCCGTGGCGATTCTCGTCATAGGGCTCGCGGGCCTCGCATCGCCGCGGATTGCGGCCGCGCAGTGCGAGGGCGGCCCCACGGTCACGGGCATGTACACGCCCGACGGCGCGTACGTCGGCGCCCACTGCCTGTACACCAACCCGACCACCCCAGGCCAGCTGTACCCCTCGGGCGCCGAGCCCGTCCCGAGCACGAATCCCGCCAACGGCGCCAGCCGCCTGCCGGGCCAGGCGCAGCCCGCCGACCAGATCCCCGTGAACAGCTCGGACCTCGGCCCCGCCCCCAGCCTGGTGAACGACCCCGCGCGCCGTGCCGTGCCGCAGCAGGTGACTACGGTCCCGGTTCCTGGCGTTAACCTGGTGCCCGCGCCGGCCGCGACCAACGGCGCGCAGCAGGCCATCGGCGTCCCGGGCCCGGTGAATCCAGTCACGACTGAGCCGGCCGAGCTGCCCACCTCCGGCGCCCCGGCGCTGACCGGGAACCGCGCCGATCCAACCGCCGACCACTTCCCGGGCCAGCTCGTCAATCCCGAGGGGCCGACCGTCGCGCCGGCCAGCGTCGCCCCGCTGCCCGCCACGACGACCGGCACGCGGCCGCCCGCGGTCATCCCGCCCGTCTCGGAGGGCAGCGGGCCGCCCACCCGCATCCGCGTCCCCATCGCCGGGCCTGATGACGGCGCGGTCGGCACGAACGACGGCGCGACCTCCCCGGCCGATACTGCGCCGTAAGTCTGTACTCACGCGCGCAACAACAACGGTGGCCGAGGAAGGCTCGTCCTTCCTCGGCCACCCTGCGCCTGCCCCCACGGCGCGCCCGCGCCCGCCGTGCCCCCACCCGCGGCGGCTACTCGCGCACGCGGCACTCGCCGCGGTAGAGCCGGTGGATGAAGTCGTACAGCTCGTCCCGCGTCGTGCCGTAGTCGCCGAGCAAGATGTTGTTCTCGCGCTCGATGCGGTGCAGCTCCGGCGTCTTGCCCTCGTCGCCGAACAGCTCGCTCCAGATCGCGAGCTGGTTCGAGAACGCGTGGATCTCGGTGTCGAAGCAGGCTTGGGCCTGGGCGTCCGTCGTAATCCGTTGGCCGTCGATGCGCCCCTCCAGCAGGTCTTGCGAGTGCGTCGCCTCGTGCGCCAGTACGACCGCGACGGTGCGCGGGTCGCCGCCCACCAGGCTCGTGTGGACCCAGATGTCGCGCGCGCGCGGGTCGAAGTGGGCCCAGGCCTCCACCTCGGGCCGCTCGGGCGCCATGAACACCGGCACGCCGGCGCGGGCGAGGTCGTTCACGAGCGGGCGCCCGATGTCCAGGCTCCCCAGCAGGTCGAGCGCCGGAAGCAACCGTCGGTCCACCTGGATCTCGCCGCCGTTCGGCGTCGTATAGCTCACCATGTGGTCCCGCACGTCCCACAGGCCGCGGCGGGCCGCCCGCGCCTCGGCCTCCGCGTCCCGCAGCGTTGCCGCCGCCTCGGGCACCACCCGGTCCACGTCTGGCCCGGTCTGCGCCCAGCCCTGCCGCACGATCCACTCCGCCAGCGACCCGCGATTGCCCGCCAGCGTCGCCTCGCGCACCTCGCTCCCGTCGGCCGTGCGGCCGAGCACCGGCCCGAGCGTTAGCGGGCCCCCGCGGACGAGATTCGCCACGCGGTCCGACAGCGTGATAGGGTTCAGGTCCGGGTCCGCGAGCGGCCAGCCGTCCGGCCACGCCTCCAGGCCGGCCAGGCGCACCCGCCGCACCTCGCCGCTCGGACAGCGCACGACCAGGTCCACGTTGCTGATCATGTCCACCAGCCGGACCCGGTCGCAGGCGTCGCCCTGGGCGCGGGCCGCCGGGGCCAGCCCCGCCGCGAGCGCGAGCGCCAGCAGCGCGCCCAGGATTAGACGCGGCGCGGCTCCCGCCCGATCGTGCCAGTTCATATCGCCCTCCTGCGCCAGCCGAGGGGAAGTGTAACAGGATCAATGCAGACCTGAACATTTACGTTTGGTTAAGCCTGGCGGACCCGCCTGTGGGAAACGCGCGGGCAGCCCTGCCGCGCTAGCGCATCTGTGGCGGCGCGCCCTGGACGAGGTAGCCGCACTGGCGCAGCCAGCCGGCCAGGACGTTGGTGATCGCCTGGGGCGTTAGGCGGCTGGCGTCGGCCGGCATCGCCAGGTCGCCGCACTCGTGCGTCTGATCGCCCATCGGCCCGCTCGCCAGCGTCGCGTCGTCGGCCGGCGGCGGCAGCGGATGGCAGCCGTCTGCCACGGCCACCGCGTCGTCCGGCGTCTCGACCGCCCCCGGCGCGGTGCCCGGCCGCGTGAGGTAGCTCGCCCAGGCGTCCAGCATCGCCGGCCCGTACCCTTGCTCTAAGTACGGCTGCGCCTCCAGGTAGTTCAGCCGAAAGGCCACCGGCGTCGCGTAGTCGCGCCCCAGGCGCCCGTAGCACGGATTGTCCGGCCCCGGCTGCACGCCCATGTAGTTGATCTCGCGCAGCGGCACCACCGGCAGGTACGGCGACCCGAGTAGCTCCCACGGGAAGGGCTGCTGCCAGAAGCTCCCCGGATAGGCCGGCCGCGCGCGGTCGCCGGGCAGCGGGTACGCCTGCGGCCACGTGCGCAGGCTGTCCGCGGCCCGCTGCTCTGCTTCCTGCGCCGTCTGCCACTGGCCTTCCGGCGTCTGCGGGATCCCCTGCCCCGGCGGCGCCGCCCATCCTGGCGTCGCCAGCAGCGCGTGCCCCCCCGCCGCCAGCGCCGCCACCGCCGGGAGCAGTCGCGCCCAGCGCCGGCCCCGAGTGCTCATCGCTCACCCCCCTGCTGGCAAGTCGTACGGCCCAACCGTCTGGTCGTACTGGTCCTCGGCCGTGGCGACGAGATTTCGCGCCTCGCGCAGGTACTGCGCGCGCTGAGCCGCGGTGAGCGGCTGGCCGCCAGCCGGCGGCTCGAACGTCACGTTGTCCGCGGCCTGCGACAGCAGCATGAGCACGCCCAGGAACTGGGCGTGGAAGCTCGCGTATTCGGGCGGCGGCGTCCAGCGCGCCGCGTCCTGGTAGGCGTCGCGCCACAGACCAACCAGACACCCGCGAAAGTTAGTGACGTTCTCCAGGCACGGGTCCGGGCCGGCCGCCCCGCCGCTGGCGGCGAAGCCGGCCTCCAGCTCGTCGACCACCGTCTCGCAGGAGGTGCCGCCGATCCGGAACGTGGTGATCCCCGGGCGGATCGACCGCAGGAAGCACGTCATGCTGTCCGGCAGCCAGCGCTTGGCGTTGCTCACCAGCAGCCGGTAGCGCCGCGCCGCTAGCTCGCGGTCGGTACGCGCCGGCACGGGCGCGGGAGCCGTGGCCGCCACCACCCCGCCGCGCTGCGCCACGGCGAAGCCCCGGTCGCCCGCCACCTGCTGTACCTGCTGGTACAGGTCGTCGCAGCTCAGGTCCGGGTTCTCGGCCACGCTCGGGTCAGCGCCAGTCTGGTCGAGCCACTGCGCCCAGTACCGGCGCAAGTACTGCTCGGCCGTCAGCGGCGACGCCCAGCGCCACCCCAGCACGTACGCCTGGGTCTGGCAGTTTGCCTGCGTGGCGAGGATTGCGCCGTCCGCAGCCGCCTGCCCGCTTGACGGCGCGTCTTGCAGCGGCGAGCTGCCCGACGCGCTGTCGTCCGTCGTCGTCGGCCCGGGCGGGCTAGCGGCGAGCGTTGCGCGCAGCGCGGCGAGCATCGACACGGCGCTCTCCCGCCGGTCCACGCGCAGGGCCGCCGCCAGCCCTTGCAGCCGGTCGTTGATCGGCTGCACCTGCAGCTGGTACACCTGCTCCCAGCCCGGCGCCGGCCGCGTCACCACGCTCACCAGGTCGTCCAGACGCGCGGCCCAGTCCGCGCGCGTCGCCACGTCCGGCCACTGCGCGTCGTCCAGCACGGTGCTCGCCATCGTGCCGACCTCGCGCTCGACGAGCTGCTGCCAGACCAGCAGCCGCAGCTGGTATTCGTCGCCCGTCTGCTGCGGCAGCGGCCGCGCCTGCGCCGCGGCGGGCGCGCCGAACAGGCTCAGCCCGAGCAGCAGCCCCAGGACCATCGAGCGCATCGTCGTCATTCCTTGCGCCATGCCATCCGTTCTCACTGCCCCTGCCCCGGCTGGCGGCAGGTGCCGGTCCCGGTCCGCGCGTACTCGAAGATCACTAGTTGCCCCGCGGCGGCCTGCGCCCCCTGCGGCGTGACGACCGCGCCGACGTCCAGCACCGCGTCGTCGCTGAAGTTCGGGTCCTGTCGCGCCCGCCGTCCGTACGCCACAGCCGACACTACCGATTGGTTGATGCCGATGCTCAGGTTGGTGCGATCGTTCGTCCGATCGTAGCGCACCAGGCACGCGACCCCGGTCAAGCGGATGTCGCCCCCCTCGTACGCCGAGGGGTCCTTCAGGTAGTCCGCAACGTTGACGCGTTGCGCGTCGCGGAAGCGAACGCTGCAGGGGCCGATCTCCTCCGACTGGCTCGGCCGCGCGTTGAGGCTGCACGGCTGGGCCTCCGGCACGCCCCGCTGCGCGCTGAGCACCGTTGTCTCGCCACGCCCCCAGCCGTAGTTGGGCGCCGGCTCGCCCAGCGGGATCTCCTCGATGTTCGCCACGTACGGCGCGCTCTCGGCCGCCAGCGTCCGCGCCCGGCTGCGCGCGTCCTCCGATGTGCGGCCCAGGTTCGGGTACGCGTCCAGCAGCAGCTGCTCGTAAACGGCCGCGCAGGTGATCGGCCGCGGCACCTGGATAGTCGGGTAAAGGTCCGTGCAGTCGGCGTCCGTGCGGCGGCGCAGCAGGTACGGGAACGGCGGCGCCACGGTCGGATCGCCGCCGCGCGGCAGATCGACGCTCGCCGCGCCCGTGTCGTCGTCGCCCTGGCAGAGCGGCAGCCCGCGCGGATAGACCACGCAGTACGGGTAGTAGACGATCACCCGGTGGCGCGTGCCGCCTTCCAGCAGATACACGACGTCGGGATCGGCCGGATCGAACACGATCACCCGGTCGGCGTAGGCGCTCAGATAGCCCGGGTCGGGCCGCGTCGGCGTCGGCGGCGCCGGCGTGGCCGGTGGCCGCAGCCACAGCGGCACCTGCGCGTACGCCGGGTCCTCCAGCGGCGCGGGCGTGGGCACCGGCGCCGGCAGCGCGTAGGTCACGAGGTTCAGGTCGTCGGCCAGCGGGATCGTCCGCAGCACCGCCGGGTCCATCGCCAGCGGTACGACCCGGTGGCGGCAGCCCGACTGGATCTGCCAGAAGTCGCCGTTCGCGTCGCGCGCCAGGCGCAGCTCCGAGGACGACTCCGGCAGCGCGCGCTCGCTCGTCGGCGGGCGGCAGCCAGCGTACGCTTGCATCAGCGCGGCGCCGGGCGCCGCGCTCGCCCCGCCCTCGCCGGCCGCTGCCGGCCCCGCGCCGGCGGCCGCCGGGGCCACCGGCGCCAGCGCAGCGTTCACCGGGTCCGGCCCCGCCGGCAGGAGGGCTGACGCCAGCAGCGCCCCGCCGAGCAGCGCGCCGGCGGCTGCCCGCACCCGACTACCCATGAGTGTTCCCTCCCCGAGTGGCCCTTGCCATCGTCGCTACGGCGATCCTCCCACGGATCCCCATTCGCACCTCGCTCACCGTAGCCGTGGCCCGCGCGGCAAGCAGATCAGGTTCGTTTGCACGTGGTTGGAGTAGAACGACGAGATGTTCGCGTGGAGCGGCCGTCCCCCCAACTGCCCTTGCAGGCGGAAGCAGCCGGTGCCCGTCGCGATGTACCGCCAGGTAAAGTACGTCACTTCGTTCGGTCCCAGGTTCACTGGTCCGTCCACCAGGCTGGTGGGGCCGGACAGGAGTTGCAGGTTTACGTCGAGTACCTCGTTGCCCCGGGCGGGGCCGGGAATCAGGATCAGCGGCGTCGGATAGACGTCGGTCAGGGTCAGCGGTGGGAAGAATCCGTTGTTGTTGTGCGCGCGCATGCGCACCTCGACGATCCCGCCCGACTGGACTTCCAGCGGCGTGGCGTCCATCGACACGAACACGCAGTTGATGGCGCTCTCCACCGGGCTCGACTGGACGGGCCCTGGCGCGACCGTCACCACCGCGTCCTCCGCGGTCAGCCCCACGGGGTCCGACATGTACACGCCGTTGATGCGCTCGCCGGCGAACTCTCCGCTCGCGTTCCCCGTGAAGACTAGCTGCGGCGTCTGCCCGCGGAATTCCTGGACGTAGAAGTCCCAGGTGAACGTGCCCGTTGCGCCCGGGGCCAGCCGCGGAATCGACACGGGGCTCGGGCCGCTCACCTGCCGTACCTGCGTGGTCACCCCGCCGGGGAGTGGTGGCTGAATGACGCAGTACGTCACCTGATTGGCCTGGCCCACGCCCGACACCGGCGCGCCGGCCGCCGTGCCCGGGCCTGCGCCGGCCGCGCCGGCCGCCCCGCCTGCCGCCGCGCCGCCCGTGCGCCCGCCGCCGGTCGCCCCGGCCCCGCCGGTCGCCCCGGCCCCACCGGTCGTCCCGCCGCCGGCGGCCCCGCCGGTCGTCCCGCCGCCGGCTCCACCCGCGATGCCGCCCACGCCGCCCGCCGGCGTGCCCGCCGGCTGGAAGATGTCCGTTGGAACCTGACCGTTGACGCTCAGGTCGGTCGGCCGCACGTCGCGCAGCGGCAAGCCGGTGTCGTTCTTCACCTCCATGACCACGCGCACGGTGTCGCCGATGCGGAACACGACACCATCCGGGTCGCTCGTCGGGAAGGCGCGGATGCGCACGCCCAGCTGTCCGGTCTCGCCCGCCGTCGCGGCCGTCGAGGGGCCAGGGCCGGCCGGTCCGCCGCCCGGGGGCGCCGGACCCGGCCCGCTAGGCGGCTGGCCTGGACCACCAGTAGGGCCGGTTGGTCCTCCGGGGCCGCCAGTCGGACCACTTGGCCCCCCGGTTGGCCCATTCGGGCCGCTCGGCCCCGAGGGCCCGGGCGGCGCCGCTTGCCGCAGAGGCGCGGCGCCGCCGCCCGCTCCCGTCCCCGCGCCGCCCCCACCGGGCGTCGTGCCGCCGGTGCCCGGCTGGCTTCCGGCCGCCCCGCCCCCCGACTGCGGCCCGGCGGTGCCGATACCTGGCCCGGCCGTTGGCGCGGCCACCGGAATCGTGTCGGTCGTCCCGAACGGCCCCAGCCCCCGGCGCAGCCGCAGCGGGACGAGCGCCTGCAGCGCCTCGACCGTGAACGGCCCCGCCTGCGTCGACGCCACCGGGTACTCGACGGGCTGCAGGCCGCCCGCCAGGTCCTGCGACCCGGAGTGCAGTGTGCTACTGGTAACGCTCGCCGTGACCGTGAACGGCTGCGCCAGCGATTGGTCTGCCGGCAGCTCGAACTCCTTGCGGAACGTGATGCACTCGTCAGGTCGAAGAGACGGAGCAACATTACCCGGCAGCAACTGTCTTTCGAGGCCCTGGCCCGGGGGGCGTAGCACGCCGATTTCAGTCGGGCAGGTCTGTCCGCGAAGATATGCCGTATCCACCAGGTGACCGGACTGGTCCGTCATGAGAGGCACCGGATCCGCCGGAACGCCCTGGATGCCAATCGTCGCCTGCAAGTTGTAGACGGTCGCCCCGCCGGTGTTCCGCACCGGGACCCACACGACGACCGCCCGCGGGTTGTCGGGCGCCGGCAGCACGGTGATCGTCCCCGCGCCGATGTTGGAGAAGTCGACCGGCCGCACCTGCACGTCGCCGGCCGTGCTGACCGGCGCGGTCACCTGCCCCGGGCCGCTGGCGTCGGGCGCCACCTGCCCCGCGCCGCCCGTTTCCGGCGCGCTCGCCGGGCTAACCCCCGTGTCGGCGTCGGGCGCCGGCACGTCCTGTCCCTCGGGACCGTTCTCCGCGTGCGCCAGCAGCCGCACGCGGCCGCCCGCGATCTCGTCCTCGCGCCGCGCCTGGGCCGTGCCGCTGAACGACATCGAGCCGGCCCGCAGCGCGGTAAACGTCCACATGAACAGCGCGCAGTTGTTCGGGCTGCTGGCCGCGGCGTCCAGGTTCACCGGCGCCCCCGCGGGGCTCCCCTGCGGCCCCGCCGGCGCGGCGCCCTGCGCGCCCCCCTGCGTGGCGCTCGGCGAGGCCGGCGCGAGCGCCAGGTCGCACCCCCCCGGCACGACCGTCGGTCCGTCTCGCAGGATCGCCATGCCGGCGCCGGCCGTGGGGTACAGCGACGGCCGCACGTCGAGCATGCGGACGTCGCTGTTGTTCAGCACCCGCATGACGACGGTCACCTTGTCGCCGATCTCTGCCACCCGCGGATTGACGCCGATCTCCACCGAGAGCGGCGGCGCGATGTTCACCTCCCGCGTCACCCAGCTCCAGCGTCCATCCGCCAGCTGCGCCGCGATGTAAACGGTGCGCGGACCGTAAGTATCCGGCGGGATCGGCCAATCCAGGTAATACCCAGCCGACGCGATGAGTCTATTGAGGTCGCCAGCAAGCGCCGGCGCGTCGTCGAACGGCAGTCCGTAGACGGAGACGTCGTGTACCGCCCGATCGGCGTCCGCCCCCGGCGCGTCGAGGAAGAGGCCCATCCGGCTAATTTGACTACAGGGCGTTTCTGCCGTAGCCGCATCCGAGCCTGCTGCCGTGCTGATCGGGATGGCGCCGCCGCGGACTTGCAGCCGCTGCGCCACGGCGCTCCGCTCGAGGAACGGCTGGGCGCCGCGCGTGGCCGCCCCGCCGCCCGGCGCGACCTCGTCCACCAGGATCATCGCCTGGCAGTCGCCGGGCTCCACGCTTTGCCCGATCGGGCCTGGGTTGGGGCTCACGATCTGGCGCAGGTTGACGTTCTGCACCATCTGGTCGAACAATCGCGCGTAATAACTCTCGAATTGAGCCTCACTGGCCTCACCGACGAATTCCAGCATCGCCCGCGGACTCACCGCGATCACGTACCGGACGATCGCCCCAGGGCGCTCGTTGAGCTGCAGGTCCTGCACCGGCCCGAGCCCAATCTCGCGGTAGTAGCCCTGCCCCGAGGGCAGTGTCAGCCGCTCGGCACCCCATAGATTGCGACGGCTCTGCGCGTTCCAGAACTTCGGCAGCCGCGCGGTCGGAATGGCCGGCGAGGCGGCCGCGCCCGGCGTGGGTGGCACCGCGGACTGCGCCTGGTTCAGTCGCGCGTATAGCGACGCCAGGTCCAGCATCGCCGTGGTGTCCCGCATGTCCTCGAGCGCGGTATCGGTCAAGAAGTAGTGCATCGCGAGCCGGACTGTCGTCACGCAGTTCGTGCCGCCGGTGCTCACGAAGTTCGGCCCGAACCACACGACCTCGGAGCGCGTGCCCGGCAGCGCGCCCGAGCGCGCCAGCCACACCCACCCGTCGGGGTACTTCAGGCTCAGCCCGGCGGGCACGTCGTCGTACTGCTGCAGGAGAGCCGGGGCGGGCGCGCTGCAGACGTCGGTGTTGGGCTGGCCGATCGCCTGGGCCGCGGAGTCGTGCGGCGGCAGGCCGACGACCAGTGTCGCCACCACCGCCCACACCGCGAACCACGAGCGCAGCCAGCGCTCGCGTCCTCGCCCGCCAATCCGCCGTCGCATCCACAACCCCCTCGCCGTGCCGGCCCATCCTCGCGGCTGCTCGCGGGCGCCGCGCCGGCCCCGCGTGTCGTCCCCTGGGTCTCTCGAGCGGCGCCCGGCGCGCGCCAGCCCCGCCCCTTCAGCCGGTCCCTCACGGCGGAATCGAGTACAGGTAGACCTGCCCGTTTTCCAGCCCCAGGTAGATCGGCGGCGTCCCGCTGCCGCCGCGCGCGATGTCCAGCGCGCCAATCGTCGAGTCCCCGCCCGTGCCGATCTCCCCCTCGATCTCCGACCACCGGCCGCTGCTCGCGCTCCAGGTCGCCGTGCGGCAGTTCTTCCACGAGATGCCGCCCTTGTCCCGCGGCCGCTCGGCGTTCTCCTGCGGGCACAGCACCCCGACCAGCCCGCCGGCCCCCGGCGTCACCAGCCGCACCACATATTTGTTCCCCGCGAAGTTCGTCGCGTCCGCGGCTCGCGTCCACGTGTCGCCCGCGTTCGCCGACATCGCCACCCCGCTGTCCGTGCCCGCGTAGAGCGTGTATCCGTTGCCGCTCCCCGTGGTCGTCAGCGTCCACACCGAGGCGAGCGGCTCGTCGCCGGCCAGTCGGTCCCGCACCAGCCAGGTCCGCCCGTCGTCGGTCGAGCGGAACACCGTCCCGTACGACTGCGGCTGCGTCGCCGCCTGCGGCCGCCCCGGCACCGGCGTCGGCTCGGCCCCCGGCACCGAGCCGGCCGTGACGTAGATCGTGCGGTCCGGCCCGTAGCTGGGCGAGAACACCAGCCCGGTAAAGAACAGCGACACCCCGCCCAGGTTCAGCACCGGCGCCCAGGTGGCGCCCTCGTCGGTCGAGCGATACAGCGTGCCCGGCTCGCGCGGCCCCGACGGCCAGGTCGCCGCGTACATCGCGCTGCCGTCCGGGCTGAAGCCGATCCGCTGCACCCGCCGCCCGAGCAGCGCGTACTCGACGAAGCTCGCCCCGTTGTCCTGCGAACGGTAGATGCCCTGCCGCGCGTTCTCGGTCGGCTCGTCCGGCGTGCCCGCGGCGTACACCAGCCCGCTGCGCGGCGAGATCGCCATCGACCGAATCGGCGGCGCCCCGGTGGGCATCTGCGCGAGCTGCCAGGTATCGCCCCCGTCCTGGGACCGGAACACTCCCTTGTCGGTGCCGGCGAACAGCGTGCCGCCCCCCTGGGGCGATGTCACCAGCGCGCGGACGAGGCCCCCGTTGGTGCCGTTGCTCTCGATCGTCCCGAGCGGCCGCCACTCGCCCTCGCCCAGCGCAGCGGGCGCGGGCGGGCGCGGCGTCGCGGTGGGCGCCGGCGTGGGCTGCGGTGTTGCCGAGGGCGGCGGCGGGGGTGGCGCGGGGGCGGGCGGCGCGGTGGTCGGCCGCGGCCCCGGCGGCGGTGGCGGCGGCGCCACGGTCACCCCCGGCCCGCTCGTCGCCGCCGGCGTCACGACCTGCGCCACCTGCTGCCGCACCGTGAAGTTCAGCACGTTCGTCAGCGTGTTCCCCGCGTACAGCTCGACCCGGTAGTCGCCCACCGCCTCGGGGCCTTCGTGGTACCACACCAGCGTGTCGTACCATTCCACCGGCGGATCGGCCGGCGCCTGCGACCCCACCTCCGCCACGAACTCCCCGGTCGGGTCGCGGAACACGCGCAGCCGGAACTCCGTCACCTCGGCCAGCCGTGGCACGTACACCGCCACCTGGTCGCTGTCGCTGAAGACGCTGGTCGGCGGCGGCACGCTGGCGACCGGCGGCACCACCGCCGGGTAGACCCGGCCAAACCGCTGGTCGCCCAGCGCCACGTTCGGTACCGCGCGCGACGGCGTGGGTGGCCCGCTCGGCGTCGGCACCGCCGCCGTCGGCGTCACCGCGGTGGGCGTCAGCGCCGCGCGCGCCTGCGCCAGCGCCTGGTCCAGCTCGGCGATGCGCGGGTCGCCCGCCGGCATGTACACGCGGGCGTCTTCCAGGTCCTGGATCGCGCCGCGGTAGTCGCCGCGACTGAGCTTGTCCATGCCCGACTGGTAGCTGCGGTTGGCCCGCTCGATGTACTCGGCCGGCGGCGTGGGGGTCGGGGCCAGCGGCGGCGGCGCGAACGGATTGCAGGCCGTGAGCGCCAGCAGCAGGACGACGACGGCAAGCAGCGCGCAGGGCCCCTGCTCCTGTCGCCTCATCCGGTCGGCACTCCTGGCGCGCAGATTGCTCGACTACGCGGGCGCCACGCCGCCGGCGCCTGGCAGGCCGTGTCGCCGTGCTGGCCGCGCGGCTCTCCCGTGGGTGGCTCGCTTCCGAACAGGGGGCCGCTGGGCTACACTGGCCGGTATGCGATCTTGAACCGCCTGGCGGGAGCCGTATGCGACGCGGCGCCCCTTTTGGGCACTACCAGTTCAATACATCAGCGCTCAGGCCGAATGCTAGGCGTTTAGGGGCCGAAGGGCAGGGCCGACAAAGTTGTAACCAGTTGGCAACATTTCCGGCCGTCCCGGTGTCGGCGACGTGATACTCGCCCGGTGCGGCGGCGCCCTTTACACGCTACGGCGCGGGGCCGGGCGCGCCGCCGCCGCAGAGCGCCCTCGCCTCGCCTTGCTCGCCGAGCCCCCGCGCCATCCTCCCGCTTGGAGGCCGCTCGCATGGAGAACATCCCGCAGCGGAAGCTGGAGCACGTCGAGATCACCACCCGGCAGGCCGTCACCGGCTCGACCGGCGCCGGCTGGGCCGACGTGCGGCTGCTGCACGCCTGCCTGCCCGAGGTGGACAAGGACGCCGTCGATCTCAGCGTCGAGCTGCTCGGCCACCGGCTGCGCGCGCCGGTCGTCATCGCCGGCATGACCGGCGGCCACCCGCAGGCCGCGCCCATCAACGCTACCCTGGCGCGCGCCACCGCCGCCTACGGCCTGGCGATGGGCGTCGGCAGCCAGCGCGCCGCGCTGCGCACGCCCGCGCTGGCCAACACCTACGCGGTCGCGCGCGCGGCCGCCCCCGACGCGCTCCTCCTGGCCAACGTCGGCCTGCCCCAGCTCCTCGACCAGCGCGACCAGCCCGCGCTCACCCTGGCCGAGGTCCAGGCCGCCGTCGACGCCATTCGCGCCGATGCGCTCGTCGTCCACCTCAATTACCTGCAAGAGGTCGTGCAGCCGGAGGGGGAGACGCGCGCCCGCGGCGCGCTCGCCGCGCTCGCGCGGCTGTGCGCGGCGCTGCCGGTCCCGGTCGTCGCCAAGGAGACCGGCGCCGGGATGACGGGCGCCCAGGGCGCGCTCCTGCGCGACGCCGGGGTGCGGGTGCTCGACGTGGGCGGCGCGGGCGGCACCAGCTTCGCGCTCGTCGAGGCCGAGCGGGCCGCCGCCCGCGGCCTCACGGCCGCCGAGCGCCTGGGCCAGCTCTACGAGGGCTGGGGGATACCGACCGCGGTGTCCGTGGTCGAAACCGCCGGCCTCGGGCTGCCGGTGATCGCCACCGGCGGCGTGCGCTCGGGCCTCGACGCGGCAAAGGCGCTAGCGCTCGGCGCCACGGCCGTCGGCATCGCGCGGCCCGCGCTCAGCGCCGCACTCCAGGGCGACGCGGCGCTCGCCCGCTGGCTCGATCAGTTCCTGGAAGAGCTGCGTGTGGCGCTCTTCCTGACCGGCTCCGCCGAGGTCGCCGCCCTGCGCCGCCAGCCCCGCATTATCCTCGGGCCGACCCGCGACTGGCTCCGCCAGCTCGGCCACCCCGTGCCCTAACCACCAGCTCGGCCACGCCTGCCCCGGCCACGTCAAGGATGTGGGGCCGCCACTTGCTGCGCCTCCCCAGCCCGCGTCCCGCGCTCGCCAGCCGCCTGGCGCTCCGGCCCCACGGCGGCCCCGCTCTCAGCCCGACCGACGCCGGAACGGGAAGACGTGGACGAGCACGCCGCGCTGCAGGTACAGGTCCAGCGTGATGCCCTCCACGCACTCGAGCACCGCGAAGTCGTCCGTGCAGTCGGTGAACACGTCGAGGTACGCGCGCAGGCCGTCCGGCGCTTCGCGGTAGTCGAACTCGGCCTCGGGAAACCGCGCGCGCACCGCCCGCTTCAACGGCTCGAGCGTGTCGAGCGGGTCCGAACGCTCGGTCGACATGCCACCTCCTCGCCCAGCCGCTGCCGCACGGCCGCGACGAACTCCTGGGCGAGGGCCAGCGCGCGCTCGCCGCTGGCGCGGCTGAGCAATTCCACCTCGTAGTCCGCCTTGAGCCGTTCGTCCTGCAGCGCTTTGAACTGGGGCGCGCTCTGCGGCGGGTAGGCCCCGTGCGGCCGCGCCAGGCGCGCGCAGTACTCGCGCAGCACGAAATCGTGCGCCCAGTACCGCGGCGTCGACGGCTGGACGCCGGCCCGGGACAGCGCCGCGATTGCCGCCTGGAACGCCGCGTAGTAGGCGCGGTTCGCGGCGTTGTTGTACTGGCCGTGGCGCACGGCCAGCGCCGCGCCGGCCAGACACTGCTCGGCTTTGGTAAGGTAGATCGCGGCGTCCATCATGGGCGCGATTATACCACGGGCCGCGGCCAGGCCGGGACCGGCCGCCGCGCGCCCCGCGAGGCCGGCGCATGGCCGACGCGCGGCAGGCCCCCCCCGGCGCACCGTCCCCGCGGCCGCGCCCCCTCTGCGTCGCGCACCGCGGCGGCGCCGGCCTGGCACCCGAGAACACCCTGGCCGCCTGCCGGCTCGCTCTAAGCTTGCCCGTCGACGCCATCGAGATCGACGTCCGCCTCACCCGCGACGGAGTGCCGGTCGTCCTCCACGACGCGACGCTCGACCGCACCACCGACGGCCACGGCCCGCTTGCCGCCTGGCCGGCTGCGCGCCTCGCGGCGCTCGACGCGACCGCGCCCTTCCCCCGCCGGCGGCTCCCGCCCGAGCCGCCCCCCACCCTGGCCGCCGTCCTTGCCCTGGTGGCCGGCCGCGCCGCCGTCCACGTCGAGCTGAAGGGCGACCCGGGCGTGCCCGCCGCGCTGGTCTGCGCGGTCGCCGCCGCCCTGCGCGCCGCGCGCCCGGCCGCCGACGCGCTGCTCCTCTCCTTCGACTGGGACGCCTTGTACGCCGCACGCCAGGCCGCGCCTGGCGTGCCGCGCGGCGCGCTCGCCGACCGCTGGCCCGACGACGCGCCCGCGGCGCTGCGCCGCCTCGCGGATGCCGGCGTCGCCTGGCTCGGCCTCCGCTACGCGGCGCTCACCCCGGCGCGGGCGGCCGCCGTCCACGCGGCCGGGTTGCGCCTGGGCGTCTGGACCGTGAACCACCTCGCGGCCCTGCGCCGCGCCGCCGCCCTCGGCGCCGACGCCATCATCACCGACCGTCCCGACCGCCTGCTCGCGGCGCTTGCGCCGCGGCCGCCAAGTCCTTAGAGTACTGGCGAGCGCGCAGCCTGAAACAGGGAGACGGACTGGTGGAGGACGACGCCCCTCCCGATCTGGACGCCGAAGAGTTCGACGGCGACTTGCCGCCCGCGCCCGAGGGCGCCGTGCACTGTCGGGTGTGTACGATCCTCATCGGGCCGGGCTACGTGGAGAGCGAGCCGATCCCCGACCCGGAAGGGCGGGGCTACGTCTGCTGGCGCTGTTTCGAGTCCTTGCAGCGCCAGGCCGAGCGCCGCGCCCGCGCCGAGCGACTCGGTCAGGCGCCGCCCCCGGAGAGCCATGTGCGCCGCTTTCGGCGCCGCTAGTTCCGCGAGAACTTGCCGGCGTTCCCGCTGTCGCGGCGGCTCAGGAGGAGTTGCAGCAGCCGCGTCTCGCGACGGAGGTAAGCAAGCTCCTGCCGCAGGCGCGCGTCGGTGGCCGTCGTTTCCAGCAGCCGCTGCCGCTCCTGCGGCGCGATCTGCAACACCGCGCCCACCTGGAACGACAGCAGCGCGACGTCGTCGGGGAACTCGATCGCCCGCCGCGGGCGCTCGGCCAGCGCGTAAACGGCCTGCAGGTACTCTTCGACCGCGGCCCGCACCTCGCCCGCCAGCGCGCCGATCTCGTCGCCCGCCGGCGGGTCGTCCAGCCACTCCACCCGCGCGATGCGGTAAGGCTCGACCTGGACGTGCTCGACGCAGCGAAAGCGCCGCGTCCCAACGGTCACCAGGTTCATGCGCCCGTCCGGCAGGCGCTCCACGCTAGCGATCCGGGCAACGGTCCCCACCTCGAACGGCTCGGCGGGGGCGCCCACCTCGCGCCCCTCGCGGATCAGCACCACCCCAAAGCCCTCGTTCGTCGCGAGGCAGCGCCCCACCATCTGCTTGTAGCGCTCCTCGAAGACGTGCAACGGCAGCGCCATGCCCGGGAAGAGCACGACCGCGCCCAGCGGAAACAGGGGAATGTCTTGCAGCTCACCCGCCACGATCCGCGTCTGCCTCCCGATGGCCGCGCACGCGGCCCGCTTCGCGCGCCCGCCTGCCTATTCGAATACGAAGCGTAGCAGGCCGTCGGCGTCGACGACGTGTACGCGGTCCTCCTCGGCTCGCACCAGCCCACCCGCCTCGAGCAGCGTCAGCGCCCGCTCGAGCCGCGGCCGGTCCACGCCGACCTTCTGCGCCAGCGCGGCGATCTCGACGCCGTCGCTGCCGTTGCGACTCCCCAACCCTTGCAGCAGATAGCGCGCCACGCGCGCCGGCAACGCCCCGAACGCCAGCTCGCCCATGCGGCGGTCCGTGGCGCGCAGCCGCGCGGCGAGCAGCCGCAGCAGCCGCAAGCACGCCTGCGGCGAGACCGCCAGCCCCGCCAGGAACGCGTCGCGGCTCACGTAGTCCGCTACCGTGGGCGCGATCGCCCGCGCAGTCGCCGTGCGCGGCCCCGAGTCGAGCGGCGCCAGCTCGCCCACCGTGTCGCCCGCCTCCAGCACCGCCAGCGCGACTTCCTGCCCGTCGGGCGCGCGCGTGCCGACCTGCACCGCGCCCTCGCGAATCAGGTACACCCCGCCCGGCGGGTCCCCTTCCTGGAACAGCACCTCGCCAGGCACGAATCGACAGGCTGCCGCATCGCCGAGCAGCGCCGCGCGCTCCCGCGCCGGCAGCCCGCGGAACAGGTCGGGCAGCCGCGACTGCTTCCGCTTGCCGGGCTCGCGTCGCCGCATGGGCGTGGGCGCCGCGGGCGGCTTGTCCGCCGCATCCCGCCGCGTTAGCCAGGCGCGCACCCGCGAGCGGAGCATTGGCGGGCTCCAGGGCCGGGTCACCACGTCCGTCGCCTCCGCCAGCAGCTCCGCTGCACGCGCCGGCTCGTCCTCCCCCACCACCGCGACGATCGGCAGCGTCGCCCCCACCGCGCTTGCCCGCAGCTCCGTGGCCGCGCGCAGCGGATCCGCCAGACTCGGCCCCGCGACCAGAAAGACGAGCGCCGGGTGCGTCTGCTCGACCGCCGCTGCCACCGTCGCGCCCGCCGGCGCGGGCAGCAGCCGATGGCCGTCCGGCGCGAGCGCCTCGCGCAGCGCCGCGACGTCGTCGGCATCGCCGCCCACCACCAGCAGCCGCGACCCAAACGGCGCCGTCCGCACCCGCGCCGGCCGCGCCTGCGGCGCTACCGGCGCGGCGGTCGGCTTCTCGGGCAGCTCGAGCACCAGCCCCTCGGCGGCGGTGATGATCTCGATCGCGCTGCCCGCGGCCGCGACTCGGCGGCTGGCGGAGCGGGCGATCGACGCGAGCAGCCGGTCGTCGTGCGTCGGGTCGTGGTGGAATAGCACGAGCTGCTTCACGCCCGCCAGCTGCGCCGCCTCCGTGACGTACTCGACAGTACTGTGGCCCCAGCCGCGCTTCGTCGGATATTCCAGGTCCACGTACTGCGAGTCGTGGACGACGATGTCGGCGCCCTCCAGGAACGCCACGTGGCGCGCGTCGCCCGGGTGCGTGGGAACCCACGGGCCGCGCCCCCGCTCCATCGGCCACCAGAACGGTTCGTGATCGGTCGCGTAGACGACCGTCACGCCGCCCACCGTCACCCGGTAGCCAAGCGCCGGGGCCGTGTGGTTCAGGTACTGGGCCTGCACGTGCGCGCCGCCGGCGCGAAAGGTGCCCTCGCTCAGCTCGTGGAAGTCGATGCGGGCGCGCAGGTCGCCCAGCCGCACGGGAAAGTACGTGTACTGCATCTGGCCCGACAGCGATGCTTCCAGTGTGCCCTCCAGGCCCGGCGGCGAGTACACGTCGATAGCGCAGCCCGGCACGTACGCCGGCCCAAAGAACGGAAAGCCCTGGATGTGATCCCAGTGCGTATGGCTGATGAGCAGATGGACCGCCAGCGGGTTGACGTTCTCGGCCAGCAGGTGCGCGCCCAGCTCCCGCGCGCCCGTGCCGCAGTCGATCACCAGGCGCGTGCCGTCGTCCGCCTGAATCTCCACGCAAGAGGTGTTGCCGCCGAATCGTGCCGTGCGCGGCCCTGGCGTGGGCACGGACCCGCGGGTCCCCCAGAACCGGAGCTTCATCCTCAGCCGCTCCCGCGCTGTGACGTGGTGGAGCGTCGCGCGCTGGCCTCTGCCGCCTGCGGCGCGTGCGCCCACCGTTCCTCACAAGCGGCGACGCCTGCGGCGTCATACCGAATCCGGCGCTCAAGGTCCCCTGCGCCCTCTCCCCTTGAGAGAGGGCCGGGGTGAGGGCGCGCCCCGGTAGGTCAACCGCCGGGTCCGATCTGGTACCACTCGGCCGCGCGCATTCGTCCTCAATATACTAGGGGAAAAGGCCGACCGTTTATAAATGCGCCGTCACGGATATGTCAATTTTTGACATTCGGGTACCGCTCCTCCCTACCCCGGCGCCCTTCCGTCGCCCACCGCGAGTCCGCAACCACGCGCCGCCGCGGCCCGCGACCGCGGTTATGACACGCGTGGTACCCTAGCAGTAGGCGTCGACCTGCCGCGCGGTCCTGGCGTGGCACGCGGCTTGCACGGGAGGGGCTGCGGCGGCTCCGTGCGGCAGCATATACGGGAGGAACGGCCTACATGAGTACCTTCGCGGACCTGGAGGCGGACAATCCCAACATCCGGTCCCAGTACGACGAGTGGCGTGACGCTCGGGCGGCCAACGGCGAGGACCCCGTGGACTGGGGCGCCTTCCGCCAGCACCTGATGGCCATCGGCGCGCCCGATCCCGGCGAGCGCCCGCCCGACGACTTCGTCGGCGAAGACTTCAAGCAGGCGAACCCGGAGTGGACGCAGCGCTGGTACGGCTAGCCCGCCAGCCACCGCCCGCCGCTCTGACAGCCGCTCCGCCGGGGCGGCTGTCGCGTCGTCTACTGCCCCGCCGGTGGCCAGTCGAGCACGGCCAGGGCGTTCGTGCCGCTGATCACCACGTACGCCCGCCCCAGCGCGCGGCTCGCCATGAGCGTGTGCGGCGCGGGGCCCACCGCCCCGAGCCAGCGCAGGTCCTGGCCCGTGCCGTCCAGTAGCGCCAGCGTCCCCAGCCGCGCATCGGCCACGACCACCTCGTCCGCCTCGGCGTCCGCGGCGACGGCGAGCGGCAGCGCGCCGAGCGGCCGGCTCGTCGTCGCCCCGCTCCAGCCCTCCACGGTCCATAGCGCGCCGCGGTCCGCCCCCGGGGCCGTGCCGTCGGCCGCGTAGACGCGCTCAGTCTTGGGGTTCACCGCTACCCGCAGCGGCATCGGGCCGAGCGGCGTCTGCGCCACGACCGCGCCGTCGCGCCCGTCGAGCGCCACCAGCCCGCCGCCGACCCAGGTAGTCACGTACGCGCGGCCGGACGTGACGCTTGCCGCCACGTCCATCGGCTGGCCCGGCATCTTCACCTGCCGCACCGTCGAGCCGTCGGCCGTGTCCAGCAGCGAGACCGTGCCGTCGCCCTCGTTCACCACGTACAGCCGCCCCAGGACCGGATCGAGGTCGATCTGCGCCGGGAACGGTCCGGTCGGCCACTTGGCCAGCACCGTTCCCTCCAGCGCGTCCAACACGGCGACCGCGTCGCCGCGCTGTGTCGAGGTTCCCCCGTGCAGGGTGACGTAGGCGCGGCCCGCGGCCTCGTCCACCACCACGTTGTGCGGGTCCGGCCCGACGCTAACAGCCTGCACTACTTGATTTTGGTCGAGATCGACGATGGAGACGACGTCCGACTCGCGGCTGGTCACGTACGCGCGATGCAGGCGAGGCGCCACCGCCAGCGACCAGGCCCCGGGCGCCACGGGCACCAGCGCCCGCACGGCCGCGCGCTCCACGGTCGCCATCGGCGTGGGGAGCGTGGCAACGGTGGGAGACGGCGGCGCCCCGGGTGTGGCGGCGGGCTCCACCACCTGGGTCGCGCCAGGGGCGCACCCCAGCGCCGCGACGACCAGCCCGGCGGCCACGAGGGACGGCGCGAAACGATACAGGGCTGCCTCCGGGGTGTGGGCTGGGGCGCTCGCGCGGCCGGCGCGACGCTCGTGCGCCGCCCTCACTGTAGCGTCCGTCGCTCGCCGCGGTCAACGAACCGTCCCCTGCGTCTAGGGCTATTCACTGCTCTAACGAGCGAGTGAGCAGCGGCAAGCCGCCATCGACTTGAGCGGCCAGCCAGCGGCGCGCGTCGGGCAGGAACACGAAGCCGCGCCGACGTAGCACGTTG
>Ga0070738_10001739_pt1 | contig 39863 bp, 32 predicted proteins | sample Coa_R2_2_FD_66446 | JGI IMG/M metagenome (GOLD analysis project Ga0070738, IMG submission 66446) | Surface soil microbial communities from Centralia Pennsylvania, which are recovering from an underground coalmine fire - Coalmine... | ecosystem: Environmental > Terrestrial > Soil > Unclassified ...
AATATCCCAATAGGTGTAGGCCCACTGCGGATCACGAGGCATCAATACAATTCGGCTTTCACCATACCCGGCGGGCAGGTCTGCCAGTCCTTCATCCACCGCGGCTAGAGAACCGCCCGACCGATCATCTTGACCCAGATCAAATTTTGCTGCTTCCACTTCTGCTTGCGCCTCCAATGGGGCAGTCGGAGCCGATACACCCTGACTGCGTTGTTGTATGTCCTGAATTGCTGCTAAAAGCTGGTCTTTACGCATACGGCTGTAGCGAGAGACGCCATACTCACTGGCAACTCGGCGAAGTTGCCGTAATGTCATGTCTTCAAGGGGGGGACGTTCTTTGGTCATGGCGGTTTCCTCTCTGGAGTAAGCATTGGCTGATTCGTTATACCCAGTTCAAATGGTTGCTCTTAATAGTCCTGGCGATCGCTGGCCTCACGGCATCCGGGATCGTTTGGTTACGTTTATGTTGCAGTAATCCAAAAGGTGGGTCAAGGGATCAAAACCGCGAATTTTAGGCATATGTACGTATTCCCGGGCAAAACGGGGATCGTAATGTCAGAATATCATGACATTGTGGGCGTGATGGGATCAGCTTCGTCAAGATCGGCGGATGGTGATCCCCACTCAATGGGAGGTCGTGTGACTCACCGCTATCGGATCGACAGAATACGCCCCGGCAGTATACGCTGAGGTGGCTAATCGCGATGGCTGTCATCCCGCGATCGCGCCCATCCTGAACCCATCACACCCCACGCCTGCCTACTCTGACTATGTCTAACCCAAGCCGAATTATCAGCACGGTACTCTCTCCGGCCATTCGGTTTTGGCTGCGATCGCAGCTTGAACATGTTGATGATCTCCATCTGGACATTGAGGCCGGCGATCGACAACTCCTGGGTGGACGCATCAATCGTGTATCGGTATCTGCCCGCAATGCCATCTACCGGGGGTTGCATCTCAGTCAGGTCAGTTTGGTGGGGGAGCAGATTCGCACTAACTTTGCTCAGGTTTTGCGGGGTAAACCGCTGCGTCTGCTGGAAGCGTTTCCGATCGCGGGCGATTTATTGCTCCATGAAGCCGATTTAAACCACTCGCTCCGTGCGCCGCTGCTGGCCAATGCCGTGATTGAGTTTCTGCTGACGCTGTTGCGATCAAGCGATGCCACCGGCGATGAACTGACGCACGCACCCGACGAGATTTGCCTGCAAGATCCACAGATTGTGTTGGGGGATGGACACGTGACGTTGATCGCGACACTCGTACCGCAGAGTAGCGAGCCTACGGCTGTCGTCATTCGCACTGGATTACGCTTGAGTATGGGCAACCAGCTTCACCTCGATCGCCCTCAGTGGCTACCCCATGCGAAAGCGCGTCAGGGTTTGCCCCTCCGAGATCTGGACGGCTTTGCCTTTGACCTCGGTTCGGATGTCTCCATTCAAAAACTGGCGCTGGAACCAGGGCAACTGTTCTGCCAGGGACAAATCACCGTGATACCGGCGGCTGTGGAGGAGCCGGAGACGAAAACTGGGAAGGGGGATACTGATGGCTGAGCAGACTGTCTGAGCTGTCCCCAACAGTCAGGCTGTTGCTGAGTGATCGCAGAGGGATGCCGCGCGATCGCCTCACGCCGTAATCCTTACGTCTCTCATCATGGCAGTAATGGCAGCACGAGAATGACAAAGTAGTAGACAAGCGGGGCTGTAAAAACGTAGCTATCGGCGCGATCGAGAATGCCGCCATGTCCGGGAATAAGCTGACCAGAATCTTTGACACCTGCATCGCGCTTCATCATTGACTCGGTCAAATCACCCAGCAGGCTCGCGATGCCAATGAGGAGGCCAAGCGCCACACCTGTCAAAGGCCAACCAGGCCAATTTAAGTACCAGGAACCGGCCACCGCTACTGCCACACTGCCAAACACACCGAACACGGCTCCTTCCACTGTTTTTTTGGGGCTGATGTTGGAAAGGCGTGTCCGTCCAAAAAATTTACCCACAATGTATGCGCCAATATCGGCAGCCCAGATACAGCTAAACGCCAGCAGCGTATTCGTCAATCCTTGCGGCATTGCATGAATATCCGTCCAGGAGTGGGGGAAATACCCATCCAGCGGTAAGTTACTGACGGCAGACTGCCCTAACGATCGCAAGCGTACCCAGTAGCTTGGCAGGTACCCACCGTAGAACAGGCCCAGGATGGACGTTGAAATATCGGCGATCGTGGCCAGTTTGGGCTGAAACAGCAGGTAAAAGCAAATGAACGTTCCGGCGACTGGAAATACGGCATCTGCCAGCGTGGGCGACACGGTTGAAATAATCAACAACATTTGGCTGAGAACCAGGGTGGTCTTAGCGGCTGGTGCAATCCCTTTGGCATGTACCAGTTGAAAATATTCCAACTGCCCCAGGTAGATGATGATGCCAAAACCAAGGGTGAAGTACCATCCTCCCAGCACAATCATGCCCAGTGCAAGGGCGATCGCGACCACGCCGCTGACGACACGAGCCCAGGGCATGAGACGCGTTTGGGTTGACTTGGTTTCGGTTGACAACGACTTCGTTGAATGATCCAATGTCATGGGCTGACCCTATATCACAGCGACGACAGGAAATGCTGTCAGGTTGGACTGCTCAGACTCGATTCCACTCACTAACCATGCTGGGTGATGCCTGAACAATGCTGAAGAGCACTCGAGGTCTAGTCCGCCGCTACCTGACTACAGAATGGCAATCAGGTATTGAGGTTAGCTAAAGATTAAGAAGGTTAAGAATCCTTTGGAACACTTTAGCTGAATCTGGCGTGCTCTCACAGTAATTCTTTGCAGCTTCTTGATACCAATGGCAAAAATTACAGATGGATTTCAGCGTTTACATTTTCTTAATGCTGAACCAATCAGCAAGTAACATACAACCGCTAATTGCTCCCGTTGGTACGGTTAATCTGCCACCCACTCACGCTTCTAGTCTAGTTTTTCTCCGCTTAAAACAAAAATTGGATCGATCGCGGCAAATGTTTGATTGATACCCCGCTTTTCTAACCGATTCACGGCGGATTGCACGACTTCGATCTGGCGGGCCTGCAGTTCGGCAAAGCTCTCCGAAATTTGATAAAGCCCTTCCAGGGTGGCGGCTGTCGCCACTACCCGCCCTCGTGGCTGTAACCGTTGCCAGACTTCGTTCAGAATGGCTTTTACGGAACGCCCACCCTCGATACAAACGCAGTGCGGTGCTTGCGTCAGCCCCGCTAAACAGTCGGGTGCGCTGCCTTCAATAATTTCAACATTGGCAATATCAAAGCGATCGCAGTTGCGGCGGATCAAGCTAGCAACTTCCTCATCGCGCTCGATCGCGATGATCCGACCTTTGGGACAAAGCAGTCCGGCTTCCACGGAGATGGTGCCTGTGCCAGCGCCTATGTCCCAAAGGATTGAATCCGCTTTTAGTCTCAGGGCCGAAAGGATCAGCACGCGCACTTCTCGTGGACTCATGGGAATCCCCGGCAACCGCTCAAACAGGTCATCAGGAATGCCGGGAGTAACGTAAGGCCAGAGGGAAGAAGGCATTAAAGCAAGGGGTGAGGAGGTGAAGGGAGCAATCAGGAGTCAGGGGCAGACAGTCGAGTGACTGGTGACAACGCGCCAGCGATCCAATGACGCCAGGGAAATTAGGCCGTTGGAACGTTGGAGTCGTATTGCGGCGTATCGAACCGGCTGAGCTGTTGGCCGTGGTGATCGAGCCTGAACGTCGATCGCGGTAACTCCTGTCAACGTAGTCGAAAGTCCGGGCGATCGCAATCTAAATTTGAAGAAACCAGATGGCTTCCAGGCGCATTGAGTACCGAAATCATGGCCCGTGACCCAGCCATCACATCGAATCCATCTGCCAGTCGTTGTGGACGCTTGCGGACGGCGGAACCGTGGCCCTGACGGTTCACTCCCTTCCGTTGGCAGATTGTTTGAATGCGACATGATCATGGCACAACTGCTCGCAGTGTTTCCAGGCTGGGGTCGGCGCAGCCGCTAATAGTGCCACCGATCGCGAGAATCTTCTGCAAATAGGCGATCGCGTCTTTCGTAATGATCTCCCCTGGCATTAGGACGGGAATTCCCGGTGGATATGGACAGATTAATTCAGCGCTGATGCGACCGGCGGCCTGGGCGATTGCCACTGTCTCGCTGGTCGCAAAGAACGCATCACGAGGAGTAAGGGGGGCAGCGGCAAGGGTGGAGAGGGGGAGCGTTGTCCTCTTGTCCCAGTCCCGCCCCGGCGTTGCTGGAGTTTCACGACAGCGTCTTGCTAATAGCGTCCATGCCTGTACTAACTGTTCGACATCAGCAGCCGTATTGCCCACGCTGATAATAAACGTCAAATGTTGCAGTGATGGCAATTCAGCCGTGACGCCAAGCTGCTCATTAAGGATGGTATCAGCGGTGAAACCATCGATGCCCAGCCCACTCACATTGACAGTCAACCGGGTGCGATCGAGGGCCACAAATCCAGCGGTCTGCCCAGCCTGTGCCGATGACAGCACAGCAAGTCCAGAAATTTGGCCAAGGCGCGATCGCGCAGTGTCGGCCAGGGTTAACGTGTGCTCCAGCAACGCCTGACCTTCGGTTGCCATCTGGTGTCGTGCCGCATCTAAAGACGCTAACAGCAGATAGCTGGGGCTGCTGGACTGTACAAGCTGAAGGGCTTTGCTGACGCGATCGGGCTGGACGCGCTCGCCCTGGAGATGCAGCATTGCCGCCTGGGTCATCGCCGACAGCACTTTGTGGGTAGACTGCACGACCAGATCGGCTCCTGCAGCCAGTGCCGCTGTGGGCAAACCGGGATGAAAGGCAAAGTGGGGGCCGTGGGCTTCGTCCACCAGTAGCGGGATGCCGTACTGATGGGCCAGTTGAGCGATCGCGGTGACATCACCACAGACACCGTGATAAGTAGGACAAACCATCAGGATGGCTTTTGCGTCAGGATGCTGCTTCAGCGTGGCAGCAACGGCTGTTGGGGTCATACTGTGCACCATGTCCCAGGCCGCGTCATACTCTGGCTGAACAAAAATTGGTGTTGCCCCCGCTAGAATGAGTCCTGATATTGCCGATTGGTGGACATTTCGCGACAAGATGAGCCGATCACCAGGGCCACAGGTTGCCAGGATGGTGGCGATCATGCCAGCCGTGGAGCCGTTGACAAGAAACCAGGTGCGATCGGCTCCAAACGCTTCTGCGGCCAAGGCCTGCGCCTGCTGAATCACTCCCTGCGGCGCGAACAAGTTGTCGAGTTCAGGCAGTTCGGGTAAATCTGCCTGAAACACCCGTGCCCCGAACAGATCCGTCAACGGTATGGCAGCCCCACGGCCATGCTTGTGACCGGGTGTGTAAAACGGTGCGTGGGCCTGCTCGATGCGCGATCGCACGGCATTGAGTAAAGGAATGGCCATTTGAACGTCTGAACCGTCACCAAAACCCGCCTGCATGTCTCCGCCTTGATTGTGTGCCCTTCACCCTAGCATTCAATCCCAATCCTGTGGGGCCATCCCGACTGTGCCATTAGTCGTGCTCAGTTGGGTAGATGCAATTCCGCAGCTCGCTCTCTATGGTTGGTTAAATGCACACGCTGAGCCGTCATTATGATTTATACGGATCCGCCCCTTCCCATGCCGGAACCACCCATTCCTGACCCAGGGCCTTTGGAACCGATTCCTGGCCCTGTACCAGAACCGATTCCTGAGCCTGTTCCCGAAACGGTGCCCAGTCCCATCCCGCAAACGGTGCCTGCGCCTATTCCACAGACGGTGCCTGCGCCAGTCTAGGTCAGGATGGATGACGGTTGGTGGCTCCCTAAAGATTTTTGATCAGCGCGATCGAACGAAAAATCGACCGGAAACTTAGAATGGTGAATAGTGTCTGCGCCAATCTGATGGACTGGCACCCCTCAAATGACCCATTCAAATTCAAAAATCGATGCTGAGAGCCGGGATTGTTGGACTGCCCAACGTCGGAAAATCAACTTTATTTAACGCTCTGGTCGCCAATGCCAAGGCGCAAGCTGCCAACTTCCCCTTCTGCACGATCGAACCCAACGTTGGTGTGGTTGCCGTTCCTGATGAGCGGCTACAAGTGCTGGCCAAGATCTCAAATTCAGCGGAAATTGTGCCTACCCGCGTCGAATTTGTAGACATTGCTGGACTGGTCAAAGGTGCCAGCAAAGGTGAAGGCCTGGGCAATCAGTTTCTAGCCAACATCCGGGAAGTTGATGCGATCGTCCATGTCGTGCGCTGCTTCGAGAATGATGACATCATTCACGTTTCTGGTTCTGTGGATCCAGTACGCGATATTGAAGTGATCAATCTTGAACTGGCACTGGCTGACCTGGGGCAGATTGAAAAACGGATCGATCGCGCGCGGAAGCAGGCCCGTGGAAACAAAGAGCTTCAGGTGGAAGTGGATGCTCTGGAAAAGCTGACGGTCGTGCTGAATGACGGTAAGCCTGCCCGTCAGGTCAGCTTAAACGAAGACGAAGAAGCGGCCATCAAACCGCTGGGACTGCTGACCCGCAAACCCATCATCTATGCCACAAACGTGTCGGAAGATGACCTGGCAACTGGCAATCAATGGGTCGATCAGGTGCGGACAGTCGCGGCAGCCGAGAATGCGCAAGTGGTGATCATTTCGGCCCAGGTAGAATCAGAGCTGGTCGAGCTACCCGAAGCCGAACGCGCTGATTTTCTAGAATCTCTCGGCGTTCAAGAAGGGGGACTGCGGTCACTCATTCGCGCTACTTACGCGCTGCTTGGTCTGCGGACTTACTTCACAACTGGCCCTAAAGAAACGCGTGCCTGGACGATCCACGCTGGTATGCTCGCTCCTCAAGCGGCGGGGGTTATCCACAGTGACTTCGAGCGGGGCTTCATTCGGGCGGAGACCGTTGCTTACAAAGACCTCACGACGACTGGCTCAATGAGCGCTGCAAAAGAAAAAGGTCTGGTTCGCAGTGAAGGGAAGGAGTATATTGTGCAGGAAGGAGACGTGCTGCTGTTCCGGTTCAACGTGTAAACGATCGATCCTGCGATCGCGCGAAACGCAAAGCAACGCGATCGACAACGTGCAGTGATGGGTCGCGTGGTGATGGTTTGTTAATGCTATTGGTGCTCTGCCCGTTGCCTCACGTCTGCTCGCCTGATGTCTGTGGGCCATCACAACTGCCCGATCCCAGCAAGAATCGCTGGTAGCCGATCACTCCCGTGAATGACTGGGCATACTGGATAACAGCGATACAGCAGCGGAACATCGCAACTATTACAGTGATCAGTCTCCGTTTATCCTTCAAATCTTTCAGTGCTAAGGATGATCGATTCTCAAGGCAGCCAGACAACCCCTATGAGTGACCATCCGGTTAAGGTCATTCGCGGTGACATCCTTATTGTTGACGACACTCCCCAAAATTTGCGGCTTCTATCAGACATCTTGGCTCAGGAAGCCTACCAGGTGCGGCAGGCGCTGAGTGGAAAAATGGCGCTGATGGCGATCCGTGCAGTGATTCCTGACCTGGTCTTGCTAGACATTATGATGCCGGACATGGATGGGTATACCATCTGTCAGATGCTCAAAGCCGACCCCACGACGGCGCACATCCCTGTGATTTTCTTAAGCGCACTGAGCGACGGACTGGATAAAGCAAAAGCATTTAGCATGGGGGGCGCAGATTACATTGCCAAACCCTTCCAGCTTGAAGAAGTATTGGCACGGGTACAAAATCAAATGGCACTGCGGGCCGCTGAGTTAAGAAACCAGCAGCTACAGGACGAGCTTGAAGCGCGAGTGCGGGAGCGCACCCGTCAACTAGAAATTGCAAACCAGGAACTGTGTCGCGAAGTTTTGGAGCGCAAGCTGCTTCAGAACAAACTGCTGGAAATCGCTCACCATGACCCGCTGACGGGGCTTCCCAATCGCGTCCTGTTTATCGAACAATTACGTCAGGCGCTGGATGCGATCGCCGTCGATGCGACCACTCGATTTTCGGTTTTATTTCTTGACTGCGATCGCTTCAAAATTGTGAACGATTCGCTTGGTCACTTCGTTGGCGATCAACTGCTCATCGCAATCGCGCAACGTCTGACCAATATCCTCGGCCCGTACCACACCTTAGCGCGCCTCAGCGGTGATGAATTTGCGGTGCTCCTGAGCACTGGCGATACCGACCGCGCGATCGCGATCGTCGAGCAAATACTGGCGGCCTTTACCCAACCCTTTCAACTCGAACAACACGAGGTGTTTATTACCGTTAGCATTGGCATCGCGATCGGTCATGCTGACTACAGACAGCCAGAGCACATTTTGCGTGACGCCGATATGGCGATGTACCGTGCTAAAGCGGCAGGCAAAATGCAGTACCAGATATTTGATCCAGCGCTCCACGAAGTTGCACTCCAACGCCTCCAACTTGAAATTGATCTGCGCAAAGCGATTTACCAGCAGGAGCTAGTGGTGCACTACCAGCCAATCATTGCCATGCATACAGGCCGCATTGTTGGATTTGAATCACTGGTGCGCTGGCTGCATCCCCAGCGAGGGCTGGTGTCGCCGAATATGTTTATTCCCATCGCTGAAGAAACTGGACTCATTACCCAAATTGGATACTGGGTGTTGCACCATTCGTGCCAACAACTGCGCCAGTGGCAGGATGAATGCCTGACGGAACGGCCCCTCACGATGAGCGTCAATTTGTCTGCTCGCCAGTTTGCCCAGCCCGATCTGGTCGAAAAAATTGACGAAATTCTGGCTGAAACCCAACTCGATCCTCACTGCCTTAAGCTTGAGATTACAGAAAGCGCCATTATGGAAAATGCCCAGGCTGCGGCTGTCCTTTTACAAAAGTTACGTGCACGGCACATTCAGCTCAGCATTGATGATTTTGGTACCGGCTATTCGTCGCTTAGCTATCTCCATTCGTTTCCAGTGGATACCCTGAAAATTGATCGATCGTTTGTGCAGCAGATGGATGGCAAATCAGCAGATTCAGGACTGGTGCCTCTGATCATTAACATCGCGCACAAGATGGGAATGAATGTGGTGGCTGAAGGAATTGAAACACCAGAACAATCCGTTCAGCTTAAAGGTTTCAACTGTGATTTTGGTCAGGGATTTCTATTCTCGAAACCACTGGAATCAGAGAAGGCCAAAAACCTGATTCTTTCTAATCCACACTGGTAACTTACATCCACACTGGTGACTCTCATTCCTATAGATGCTCGTGTGGCGCAATCAACGTTCAGGTGGAATGGGTATGAGCCCAAACTAGTTGACCGAGTTCGGTCAAATTGGTGGGTTTGGTACGGCTGTTAATCAGATAGCCGCGCTTTTGAGGCATCTTGACAAGATAGTTTGTTGCATCGCCAAACCACTCCCAGACAATGCTACCAATGCCTTTTTCACGGGCAATCTTGACGGTCGCTCTGGCAGCATACATCCCTGGCACCTGGTCATTTACCTTATTGCCAAACTCGCCAAATATTAGCGGTAGATGCGCCGCTTTTAGTTGGCTTACATAGGCTCTAATTTTTGCTTCAGCCTGATAATTCCAGCCCCACCAGGTATGCAGGCTAAACAAAAGATGCTGATCATTTTTGAGAATTGCTTTGCCATATTTCAAAATTGCGCTTTGCGTGAATCCGGGCGTATCGGGATCATCAAGGCCAAAATTTGGAGCATCAACCAGCAGCATACGATGGGGATCGGTTTTTCTAAGCGTTTCAATGATTCGGATATGAGTATCTCGCCACTGTCTTGCGGTTGTGTCCGTATTGTCACTACCAGGTTCATTCATCAAGTTCAGCCAGATGTACGGATCGTCTTTCACCACGGCAAGAATCTGAAGATGCCAATTGATAATTTTTTCGATTTGGCGATCGCTCGGAATTTTTCCCGTATAGTCATGCGGTTCAATAATGACTACTAGACCCAGTGCACGTAAGTTTTGAATGTAGTGTTTAATTTTCGCGATCGGGGGATTGATTCCCAATCCTTTGATAAAAAGATTAAGCCTGACAGTATTAAACTTCCATACCTTTAATTTTGACAGCGTTGCCGCCGACATGACTGGGCCTGGCTCATCGGTCAGCATTGCTTCACCAGCATAGTGCGGCATAATATTGGTACCGACCGGGACAAATTTCTCACCATTCGGGTCACAAAGTAACAGCGATTCGTTGATATAAAACCATCCGGTGCGCTGACAGTTCGTCTGCGTTAAGTTAACCGCTTTAACCAATTTTTGGAATTTGAACGCCGCTGGCATCGCTTCAGAACCACCCACGGCACTCAGGCACACCACAAATACGAGCGTGGTAAGCAATAGCCAAACATATTTCATGATCCGTCTCCAAAAATATCTAACTGTTCGATCGGCTGATCCATCAACTGACTGGGCGTTGTCTGATAGCGAGAACCGTTCTTTTCACGCCAGGAATGACCGGAGTTCCCTCCTTTGCGTAAGCCGATCGCAATCTTGCTGTGCTTCTCAATTTGCCCCATCACCTGTCGTGCCCGCTGGATCACCGATGCGGGCAGACCGGCCAGCCGCCCGGCTTCGATCCCATAGGAGCGATCGGCTCCACCCGGTTGGACTTTGTGCAGAAAGATGATTTGATCTGGCAGTTCTTTGACGACCACCTGATAGTTGGCAACATTAGGAAGGATCGACGCCAATTCATTCAGTTCGTGGTAGTGGGTGGCAAAGATCGTGCGGGCACGAATTTCGGTCGCCAGGTGTTCGGCAACCGCCCAGGCGATCGACAGCCCGTCGAAGGTGGCTGTACCCCGCCCAATCTCATCGAGCAAGACCAGCGATCGCGGCGTCGCGTGATTCAAGATATTAGCCGTCTCATTCATTTCCACCATGAACGTAGACTGTCCCGTTGCCAGATCATCTACCGCACCGACGCGCGTAAAGATACGATCGCAAATTCCCAAAGTAGCCGTCTGGGCTGGCACAAAACTACCGACCTGTGCCATGAGCTGAATGAGCCCCACCTGACGGAGATAGCAGCTTTTGCCGCTGGCGTTGGGGCCGGTGAGAACAATGAGGTCGGGCGTCGGCAGTCGGGAGTCGGCAGTCGGGACGGTTTGAGTGGCGTCTATGGCTCTCTCTCCTCCCATGACCGTCGAGTTGGGCACAAAGAATCCGGCTGGCAAAGACTGTTCGACGACGGGATGGCGGCCTTCCGTAATGAAGATCTCGCGGGTGGGCGCAATGGTGGGACGGCAGTAGCCCTGATAGACGGCGATTTCGGCCAATCCGCAGAGGACATCCACTGCCGCGATCGCGCCCGCTACGGTGCGGATGCGTTCGGCTTGTTCACCGACCTGCGATCGCAGATCGGCAAAAATCTCGTACTCCAGATGGTTTAAATTGTCACGAGTAAGCTGAATCCGGTTTTCCCGCTCTTTCAAATCCTGGGTGATGTAGCGTTCTTCATTCGTCAGAGTTTGTTTGCGGGTGTAGCCATCGGGCACCTGCTGACCGGCTTTAGAGCGAGAAATGCTGATGTAGTAGCCAAACGTTTTGTTGTAGCCCACCTTGAGCGTGGGAATGCCCGTGCGATCGCGCTCGGTCGCCTCCAGATTTTTGATCCATTCCTGGTCGGCGTCTACCTGTTGCCGCAGTGTATCTAACTGTGCATTCACGCCCGATCGAATGAGGTTCCCTTCGGTGAGGTACAGTGGCGGCGTATCGACCAGATGGGCATGGAGGTGTTGTCCCAACTGCTCCAGGATGGGTGGTACAGTTTGCAAATCACAGAGATAGCGCGATCGTGCCGACTCCACCAGCCGGCCCAGATCTGGCAGCTTGTCGAGTGAATCGGCTAACGCAACCAGATCACGCGCATTTGCCGTACCTGATCCAGCACGACCGGCCAATCGTTCCAGGTCATAGATCTGCTTCAGCAACCGCTGTAGCGTTTGGCGGAGTGGGCCGTTCTCAACCAGTTCGGCGATCGTGTCCTGGCGATCGCGGATTGGCATCAGATCGAGCAGCGGCTGGAGCAACCAGCGTCGCAGCGTGCGGCTGCCCATAGCGGTCATGGTTTTGTCGAGCGCCCATAGCAACGATCCGTGAAACGTCCCATCACGCGCTGTTTGGGTAATTTCTAAATTGCGCCGCGTCTGATGGTCAATCACCAAATACTCCGAAATTGTATAGGTGCACAACGGCTGCAATGGAAATGTCTTGAGCGACGCCGGATGCAGGATTGAGCCTGCTTTGTCCTCCTGTCCTCCTGTCCCCTGATTCCTTTGTCTTTTGTTTCCCTTGTCTCCCTGCCCTTTGGATCCCTTCTCAGACGCGGTTTCCAGGTACTCCAGCACGCCGCCTGCTGCACGAACCGCTAACGGCAAATGCTCACAGCCCATGCCTTCGAGCGATCGCACCCGGAATCGCTGCAACAGCCGATAGCGCGCTTCTGCCAGGACGAAGGGTGCCTGCGGTCGCAGCGTGTAGCAAAATTGGGGTGGCAGACAGGCGGGTAGGTGCTCCGATTTCTCTCCAGGTCGTAACAGGCTCACCAGGTCAGGGGCATTGGTGGGCACCAACACTTCGGACGGCTGCAGGCGCATGAGTTCCTGAGTGAGCTGGTCGAGATCCTGAGCCTGAGTCGTGCGAAATTCACCCGTTGAGACATCGGTATAGGCCAGACCCCACTGATTGCCAGCAAGGACGACCGCTGCCAGAAAATTATTGCGACGGGCATTCAGCATCCCTTCTTCGAGAATGGTGCCTGGGGTGATGACGCGAGTGATCTCGCGCCGGACAAGCTGCCCCTGTGCATCGGCGGCGTCTTCCATCTGGTCACAGACGGCGATCGCGTAGCCCTTCTCGACCAACAGCGCACAGTAGCGATCCAGCGCGTGGTGGGGAATGCCTGCGAGCGGCACGCGCCCAATGTCCTTACCGGCTTCTTTGGCGGTGAGCAGCAGTTCTAGCTCACGGGCAATGGCGATCGCGTCTTGAAAAAATGTCTCAAAAAAATCACCGACGCGATAAAGCAGCAACGCGTGGGGATACTGGTCTTTCAGCTCCACATAATGCCGAATCATGGGCGTCAGCAAGGCGCGATCGACCGATCGATGATCGGCATAGCGCACCGCATGTTTCACCAGTCGTTCCGGCAGCCCATTGGTAAACTCAGCAGAGTCAAAATCCGTCATGAAGCGACGCTAAAGCAGAGGTCTTCAATCACTTTAGCGTTGATTCGCTTTGGTCTTTATGGGGAACGCTAGATTCAATTCGCTGTGAGGTATTCTCGCAGCCTCGCTACGCTACTGATTACTCGCCTATATAAGGTTAAAAGCCATGCAAGATGTTGGTATTAGTGATGCTGTCGCCCATCCCCTAGCTTACTATCGGAATCATTTAGAATTTAATGGCTATCACGTCGAGGAGGATAACGATGCCATTTTGGGTCGTCATCCCAGAAAGGCAAATCTTTACGTCAGGCAAATTCTGGGTAGAGGCGTTTTAGTCAACACAATTTACTCCATCCAACCTGACAGGAAACGAATTGACCTTTTAGAGTACGTCAATGCGTTGAATGCTGTTTTTCTCTTTATGAAGGCCTATCTCGACCAGGATGGCGATCTCTGCCTGGAGACGTTTCTGGAAGGCGATTACGATCGTACCAACTTTTCAATTCTGCTGGATAACATTGAGTACGATATTGCCACATTTTATAAAAACGAGCTGACAAAAGAGTATTTGCGGTGAGGATGTCGTAATTTTGATGTGCTCTTGACTGCAAGCATCATCAGGTATTGATTGATTGGGGCACAGCATTGCTGTGCCCTTTGGTTTATGTACTTTTCGCCTGATTTTGCACTCTGGGGCATCAGCAGTTTCTTCTTTCTATAGTTTTTTGACTATCTGGCAGAGAGACGGTAACTTTACCGACTGTGCTGCTACAGTAGGACATCCTAGGAAAGATCAGGCGATCGCGGCATCTACGTTAGAAAGGCTTCAAATTAATTGATCCCATTTGATTGACATCTTCTATACTGCATTCGTGTCTAACCTTCCTCACTTCGATAAGCTATGTCTCAGGATGCCAGCACCCGTCCCCGGATCTTCAGTCCATTACCGGATGTGTCCACGCCTCCGATCGAACCTTTCGGCTCTGATGTCGTTGAGTCCAGCCGCTTTCCGGTTGAGTCCTATGCCGATCGCCTGATGGATGATCTGTTTGGTGACGTCGAGCGGATGTTAGATAGTGGTGTCAAGCTGCCGTCTGACGGTACACCCGGCGACTTGCCATTGCCAGCGTCGAAACCACCAAAGCGGAATGGCTTGGCCGACCTGGTGTCGCCCCTCGTGCGTCGGCAGCCAGAAGACCCACTGCTCGACTCCGATCTGGAACTGCCGCTATCGCCCGAAGAGCAGGAATACGACACTATGCTGGCAAATCGACCTGAGATGGCTGAGCGATCGCTGGCACCAAAATCGCTGATTGAGCGCGTTCGTGAATCGGTTCGTTCCTATGATCGCCTCCTTCTGGGAGTTGGGGGCGTTTCGATCGTGGTGACGCTCGCCGTCTGGGGCCTCAGTCAAATGGTCAATCGTTCGTCTGCTCCTGTTGCTGTGTCTCCACCGCCCACTGGCACGTCAACGACGGCTTCTCAAACAGACAACCAGTTTATTGCCTATGTGCAGCAAGCCCTGCGAGCGATCGACCAGCAGCAACCGCTGTCCACGGGTTCTCTATCGGCCAAAAGTGGCTTACCCAACACCAACCTCCCGGCGGTGAACGTACCCGGTAGTCCAACCGTTACAACGGCTCCAGGCACAACGACTGCACCCAACTCTCGTCCCGCGACTGGGCTATCGCGGCTTTATGTGCCGGTCTATCAGGTGCCGCAAACAGGCCTCTCACCGGCTGCTGGCCCCTCAGTTGCACCGTTACCGTCTGCAAATGCCCCCACCACTGTTCGTCCTCCCATTCCCCTCTCGGTTCCCGGGGTTGCCCGCACGCTGGTTGGGGTGCTGGAATTGGGCGATCGCTCCGCTGCCCTGATCGAAATCAACGGCGTGGCGCAGCGCTATCGGATTGGTGAAAGCATTAGCTCAAGCGGTTGGACGCTGGTTGAAGTCTCTAAAGACCAGGCTGTGATCCGTCGGAATGGTGAAGTGCGATCGGTCTTTATTGGTCAGAACTTCTAAGAGTTGTTAGGTTTTAGTGGTAGAGCCCTTTGGGCATACAAGAAAGGTGGTTAGAAATCAGGAGTAAGGCGTCAGGAGTGAGTGCACAACGCCCTTTAGCTTTTATCCTTTGGCTCTCTGCCTCCCTTCTCTAGCAACTAAACCCCAACAACTCACAACTGCCCTCGGAGCATACACATGGGTCTGTTTGATGACTTCAGCAAATTTCTTGAGACGCGGCTTGAGGAATTTCTACGCGACAATCCACAGCTAGAACTGCTGGTTCTGGAAGACAAGCTGCGGGATCAGGAGGAAGAAACCCTGAAGCTGATGACCGACCTGAGGCGACAGGAAAAGGATCTTCAGGATGAGATTCTGGCGATCGCCCGCGAAATCCAACTCTGGCACGCCCGCATTGAAAAAGCCAAAGCAGCCGGACGGCTCGACCTGGCAGAACCCGCTCAGGAACACGAAGCCAGCCTTTTACGCAAAGGCAATCAGCGCTGGGGGCAGATGGAAGTGCTGAAAGAACGCCTCAAGCAAACCCAGCAGTTGCAGCAACAAATTCAGCAGCGCCGTAAAGAAGTCCAGGCAAAAGTGGCTCAGGCTCAGGCAACCCGTGCCGCTGCCTCCACCACGGAACAGAAATGGAACAGCGCAGGCTGGAATCAGATTCCCAACTCATCCAGCAGCGTTGGCGATCTGGAACATCAATTTAGACGCTGGGAAGCCGAAGAAGAACTCCAAGAACTCAAACGCAAAATGGGACGATAAGCAATTGCCTTACTCAAGTTCCTTCGCGTCAGGACCGCAATTAACGATGCCGTTACGATACGTCGGATTGAGTTGAACGGTTCCGGGTGCTTTCGCTTCACACAACACTGATTTTGTGGTGATTTCATCTGCAAGCCGCTGGGTATAAACGACCCCGGCATAGCTTTGCGATTTGCAATGAATAGAGCTTAGACATGGACCACTATGCCAGCTTGCTTGCCAGAAGGGTAGCCAGTCATAGAGAGAAACCTCACAAAGGCGACAGTCTGGGCGCGTGGTACCGTACTGAAAAGCCGCATCGGTTGTCGTGCGAATTGAATAGACAAACTGTTCACTTGTGGGTTGAAAACCAAGCCCTAGCTTCTGTAGAGAGTCGCTAAATTTACCGTGCTCAAAATAATACGCTTGTTGCGATCGATTCATTAAGCCAACCCTCTGCCTCGCTGTCGCGTGAATAACGGGCTGTTCACATTCAATAATGGAACATCTCAACGACACTTTGCATACCCATAGCCCAAGGATCAGTAAAACAAGTCCAAACATACGAAACCGCTTGCTGCTGGTGCTGCTTGTCAGCCAAACCAGACCGATGACGAATAGCACCAGGCCGATGATGAGCAACAATAAGTCGTACATGGCAGACTCCAGAAAGGCAGAGGATTCTGAAAGTCTACCCAGATCGATCGCGTCGGCTAACCTTCTGGCTGCTGGGGCTTACGGATGGTGAAGGAGATCGGTCGCTGACTGGCACGATCGCGGACGGCATCACCTGCTGTATTTGCTGCTGACGTCTGAGCAACTTCACGCGATCGGGCAACGGGCAGGTCTTCTTGCAATACCTCTGGCTCCTCGTAGTCTAGATGAAAGGGTAAATGCGTGAGTTTGCTGTAGTTAGACGCCGCGGCTAAAAACACGCCACCCAAAATAAAAATCGGCAGCGGCAGCGAAAACTGCTTGACCCATTGCAGCAGCTCCGTTGCACCAAAGAGTAAAACAAAGACGGTGATCCAGACCTTCATCATCGACCGAGGCTACTTAAAGCGCGTACACTACATCGCAGCATACCCGAAATTTTCCATTTTGACCGTTTGGGCCATCAAGCGTTCTAATCGCTAACCGATTTCAGTCCTGCCGCAGCAGCGCTACACTAGGTCTGGATTTCTCAGGTCGCTGCTATGGATGCCGTCGAACAAACTACTGCTGATGTCGTACAGCGTGTACAGGACTTGCGAAAACTGCTCTGGCAAGCGAACTACGAGTACTACGTGCTGGATGCGCCCACCATGCCGGATGCCGTCTACGACCAGCTTTACCGCGAACTGCAAAACCTGGAAGCACGCCATCCTGAACTCATCACCCCTGATAGCCCGACTCAGCGTGTGGGCGATCGTCCTGCCAGCCAATTTGTGTCGGTTAAGCACAACATCCCGCTTTACAGCCTGGAAAATGCTTTTAGCAATGACGATTTAGCAAAATGGCAGGAGCGCTGGCGACGCGTTGTGCCCGATGTCACCGAGTTTGATTATGTGTGTGAACTCAAGATCGACGGAAACGCGCTAGCGCTGACCTACGAGAACGGTCTACTGGTGCGTGGCGTGACGCGTGGCGATGGCATTGCTGGAGAAGACATTACGCAGAATGTTAAAACGATTCGATCGATCCCCCTCCGTCTCAATCTAGACAATCCCCCGCCTGTTGTCGAAGTACGCGGCGAAGCATTCCTCCCACTCTCCTCCTTCGAGCAGATCAATCAGGAACGCGAACAGGCAGGTGAGGCGCTCTTTGCCAATCCCCGTAATGCTGCTGCCGGAACGCTCCGCCAACTAGACTCCAAAATCGTCGCCCGTCGCAAACTCGATTTCTTTGCCTACACGCTACATTTCGGCAGCGGCGACTTGCGGTTAGAGAGTGGCGAATCCAACCCCACTCCCGACTCCCCACTCCCGACTCCCCACTCCCAATGGGATTGCCTCGAACTCCTCAAGCAAATGGGCTTCCGGGTCAATCCCGAACGACAGCAGTGTGCCGATTTGCAGACAGTACAGACGTATTGCGATCGCTGGTCACTCGATCGCACCAGGCTCCCCTACATGACCGATGGCGTGGTGGTCAAAATCAACTCGCTGGCGCTGCAAGCACAACTGGGCTTTACGCAAAAATTTCCGCGCTGGGCGATCGCGCTCAAATATCCTGCCGAAGAAGCCCCCACGATTATCGAACAGATTAGCGTGAATGTCGGACGTACCGGAGCCGTCACGCCATTGGCAGAAATGCGTCCAGTACAGTTGGCAGGCACCACCGTCTCGCGGGCCACCTTGCACAATAGCGATCGCGTCGCTGAACTGGATGTTCGTGCTGGCGATACGGTGATTGTGCGCAAAGCTGGCGAAATCATTCCCGAAGTAGTGCGTGTCCTGTTCGAGCTACGTCCTGAGGGCACCATACCTTACCAAATGCCCACCCATTGTCCAGATTGCGGTCAAGGACTGGTCAAGCCCATCGACGAAGCCGTGACTCGCTGTATCAATGCCTCCTGCCCAGCCATCTTGCGGGGCGCACTGGTGCATTGGGCATCCCGTCAAGCCCTCGATATCAACGGTCTGGGCGAAAAGCTGGTGCTGCAATTTGTCGATACCGGGCTGGTGGAATCGGTGGCTGACCTTTACGACATCACGGTCGATCAACTGCTGCATTTAGAACGGATGGGCAAGAAGTCTGCCGAAAAGCTGGTACAGGCGATCGCGGATTCAAAACACCAGCCCTGGGCAAGAGTCCTTTATGGACTGGGTATTCGCCATGTTGGCAGCGTCAATGCGCAAATTTTGGCTCAACGGTTTACCAGCGTGGAAGCATTAGCCGCTGCAGATGTAGGGGCGATCGCCACTGTTTTTGGCATTGGTCAGGAAATCGCGCAATCGGTCTATGACTGGTTTCAAAACCCCGGCAATCAACAGCTGATCCAACGGTTAAAAACCGCTGGGCTCCAGTTGGCCGGCGATGTCGTGCAGCCGACTCAAACCAATGCCGCGATCGCAGGCAAAACCTTCGTTGTCACTGGTACCTTGCCAACGTTAAAGCGAGAGGACGCCAAAGCCCTCATTCAAAATGCGGGCGGTAAAGTCACCGATTCCGTGAGCAAGAAAACTGATTACCTGGTGGTTGGTGAAGATGCAGGCTCCAAACTCGAAAAAGCGCAGTCGTTAGGCATTCCCCAACTCTCAGAGGCAGATCTGCTGACGTTACTGACGCCACCAGCTTGATTACTCGTGTACTTTGATTAAATTTTTGCAAAAGTTTTCTACGTTGAGCCGGATCCCCAACCGGATTAAGGCCACAAAACGCCTGCTTTACCCCTTGACTCAGGGCAACCCTACGCGAAATTACCAGGAGCACCGGGCGCGCGTGTGAAGTTGCTCAAGTTCTGCCAAATTTGCTCCGTGTCGGTTCTCTGGCTGAAGATTATCACAAGAAACATACTGGAACCGTGGTGGATGGCATCTGATGTCAGCACAATCTGCAAGTGTCCCCAGCAGAGCCACACCTGCTCTCAATTCGCATGGAAAATGCCACACATTTTGCAGAGGCATTGCCTTGCCCTGACCCAACGATCTGATTTGTCGCAATTATTCGTTGAATTGCTGTAGGTCTTACCCTTTCCAACCAGGACGCGCCGCCAGCCATTTCGGTGTACTGCTCCATTTTTGAGTGCGACATGAGCAATTGCTCATGCGCTCAGTTTGTTCGTGCCTGCATTCACCAAGAGATTTTTATGCCATCCGAACTCGCCAATACGTCTCTACTGACCGCTTTTAATATCGGTAACTTAAGTGGCACTGTGACCTGGAACTGGAACAGCGCGATCGACGGTATCGATCCCAGCCAGTTTTACCGCTTCACCCTCTCAAATAACAGCAGCTTTAATCTCTCAATGAGCGGCTTACAGGCAAACGCCAACCTGGATCTGCTCAATGGCAGTGGCGGGGTGATGGCGACGTCGGCGAACCTCGGCACGCTGTCAGAATCATGCAGCCGTCAATTGGCTGCTGGAACTTATTACATTCGAGTCACTTCAGTTGGGGGCGCAAACACCAAGTACAGTCTTGGTCTACAAAGCACTGGTGTGGGCATCGATCCCGGCAGCAGCACCAGTAGCGCTTTTGATCTTGGTTCCTTCACCACAAACAGCAGCCGCAGTTGGAATGAATCTGTTAGCACCAGCGATTCGTCGGACATTTACCGCGTCAATCTGGTGCAGTACAGCAATCTGGCTCTATCGCTCAAAAATCTCGTCGCTAATGCAGATTTGCAGTTGTTAGATAGCAATGGGACGGTGTTGGCAAGTTCAAGCAACGCAGGAACAGCCACTGAATCAATTGTGCAGGCACTAAATGCGGGTACGTATTTTATTCGCGTTAACACAGTCAACAGTAATACGCCTTACACGCTCTCTGCGGCAACCAGCTTTATCAATACAGTTCCAAACGCGTTAGCATTCAGCCTTGCTAAAACTGCGTTCAACAATACCGAAACGTTGGCGCTCAGCAGTGGTCAGGTCTGGGATAACAATGGGGCTGCCGACCTGAGCCGAGTTGATTTTCGCTTGCTGCGCCCAGACAATACCTGGCTTGATGTCAGCGACGCTTATACCTTTACGCCCTCCAGTGCTGATAATCGTGCGGCCAGCTTCTACTACAGCCTGAACCTGGGTGGGTTTGCCAGCGGGAATTACACTCTACAAGCGATCGCATACGACAAAGCCGGAACGGCTAGCAACGTGTTCAGCAAAAGCTTTACTGTCCTCGTCCCAAATCAAGCTCCCAACGCGCTTCAGTTTGGCCTCAACAAGACGACGTTCACTAACGCTGAAACCCTTAATGTGAACGATGGTTGGGTTGTGGATGGAAATGGCGCGAGTGACTTGGCTCGTGTAGACTTCCGCCTCATTAATTCGAGTGGAACGTGGATTGACCTCAGTGACGCCACGACGTTCACGCCGCAGTTGACTAATCCGAACCGAGGTGGCTTTAGCTACAGCGTCAACCTGACCAACTATACGGCTGGAAACTACACGCTTTGGGCGATCGCTTACGACAAAGCCGGAGCAGCCAGCAACACGATGAGCCAAAGCTTTACTGTCCTCGTCCCCAATCAGGCTCCCAATACGCTTCAGTTTGGCCTCAGCAAAACAACGTTGACGAACACTGAGACACTCACTGTGAACAATGGTTCGGTTGTGGATGGGAATGGCGCCGGTGATCTGGCTCGTGTAGACTTCCGCCTGATTAATCCAAATGGTACCTGGACGGATTTAACTGATGTCACGAGCTTCACTCGCCAGTTGGCTAACCCAAACTGGGGTGGCTTTAGCTATAGCCTCAACTTGACCAACTATATCGCTGGCAACTACACGCTTTGGGCGATCGCGTATGACAAAGCTGGTGCAATGAGCAATAGCGTCACGCAAAGTTTTACTGTTCAACTGCCGGTCAACGACTGGTTCAGCCTTAACCTGAAAGACAAAGAGCTGATTGCGCTTAGCCGTACTCTCGCTAGCGACGGGCAGTTAAGTCGCAGTGACATGATGGCCATTTTTCGCAACGCTGAAGATGGCAATGTTGTGGATGCTAATGAATTAACAGATTTACGTACATTAGTCAGCAACGTCAGTCGCTTTTACGTGGAAGATGCTGTTCGAGTGCTCGCCAACAAGATCGTGAATGGTGACGTGGCGAACCAGTGGTACACCGGTGGGAGCACTCGTCGAGCGCTGGGCAATCTGTATGCAGGCAGCAACAGTAGCCAAATGGAAGACTTGATCAGTAAATGGTTCCTGGGGCTCGATCGCCCGACTGCTCAGGCACCCGACAATGTCACTACCTATCAATATCAGCTTGCGAGCGGTGCTCTCTTTCAAAATGGCATCAGTTATCAAGACATTAAGCAAGGTGCGGTTGGGGACTGCTACTTTATGGCAGGGCTGGCCGAAGTGGCGTTGCGATCGCCCAGCACGATTCAAAATATGTTTATTGACAATGGAGACAATACCTTCACGGTTCGATTCTTTAAGGGCGGCATTGCAGACTACGTCACGGTCGATCGCTATCTGCCCAGTACCGCTTGGGGAACCTTTGCCTACGCCAATTTAGGCGATCGACTGACGAATGCAGCGAATGAATTGTGGGTCGCGCTGGCTGAAAAAGCCTACGCCCAGATAAACGAGTCGGGCTGGATCGGGCAGGAAAACATCAATGCCTATCAAGGGATTAATGGCGGTTGGGATACGTATGTCTTTAATCAGTTAACAGGGATTACGACCAAAGCACCTACCGTTATTGATCTGACAGCAATGGTTACCGCAGTGCAATCTGGCAAACTGTTAGGCCTGGGTTCAAAGCAGGATGGGTATGTCGCCAGTAATATCGTTGGTAATCACAACTATGTCATTACGGGGTATAACGCGACCACGCAAAAATTCACCCTCTTTAACCCCTGGGGTGTTGCAGGAGGATACGGTAGTGATTACAGCTTCAAGGACGGCACCCTGGAACTGAGCTGGAGCCAGATTACCGCTAACTTCTTTGCCTGGACGAGCATTGCTTGAGGTAATGCGATACCGCTGCTGTGTTGATGGCTGGAACACATATTGGGTCAGGAAGCTGAGGACATAGCAAGCGGCTGTAACATGCAGACTGGATCGGCTTTCTGGCTCGTCTTGCCACACCATGTATGCGACGGCTATCCGTTACAGCCCACGCACCCGTCCCAAGCGGGTCTTTCTACTCTCGCGATAAATGTTGATTAGGGCATCAGATGGGAATACTGGAGGTACCGATTTGCACCCCTTCGGTAACTCATGAGCAAACGCAGCGGTCATAAAACAGGAGCAATCAACTCGTCTAGTGCTGAAAGCATTCTCTCAATGCTCCCGCCCGAAGCGAAAAAGTGGGCGGAGGGTCTGCCCTGGAATCAACGCCGCTACGTGTTGTCGCTTTGTCATCTGATGTGTGCAGCGTCGCCCGAAATGCGCGCTGGTTTTTTGGATGACTACACTGCCGACGGACTGATTTCTAAAGTTCTGGAAGACCGGGACACCAAGCAAAAGGTCAACCATTACTTAGAAGAATTTAACGTCAAAACAGAGTTAAATACGGTCGTACTGCGGAGCTATATTCGGCAGTTCTACATTCACTCAGCGCAGGACATGCGGCGACAGCCAGATCTGTATTTAGAATCGGCACTACGGTTGGTAATGAGTACCGAAGAGCGCAACAACGTATTCAACTACATTCTGGGGTTTGAGCTGATTAAAATGATGTTTCGGATGAGCTGGTTGCAGCACGAAAAGCTCTATCGCTTACAGCGCAACCAGGATGAATTTATCCACACCTACATTCGCCCAATTCAGCATACGCACAAGATCAACCGCATCATCGTACCCAAAGACGAGCGCCTCTTTTTTGCACGACGGGACTATTTTGTGCAGAAACCAGTGATCAGTGACAAGAAGCTGGTTGAGCTTGCGATCGCTACCTTCACAACGGAAATTACGACGAATCTCGGCTTCTCTGTGATTCGCCACGCACAATCGCTCGTCTTCGACTATGACTATATTTTCGAGGCTGAGCAAGAGGCGTTGTCCTACAGTGAGTGACGCCCACAAGCACTACGGCTGCGCCAAAATATGAATCCTGTGTGAATACCGATTGTGTTATCCATCCATTTAGTAAGGTTTAGGTGAACTTCAGAGAAAATACTTGTGGTCAAGGTGTGCTTCGTGAAAAATATGATCAGTTGCACAACCGAGGCTGCAACACTATTAAGCGACGACACTAAGCCAACGTTCTATATGTAAGCGTTATCAGCAGGGAGGGATCGCCACTGGCGATCCCTCCCTGCTATATCTATGGGTGAAGGAGCCGTGCTCGCCGTTGTATGCGCTACTATAAGCAGGGCGATCGCAGGCAAATCATGAGTCAGCATTTTCAGTCCAGGCTAAAACTGCACCTTGCATTCCGCCGTCGATGGAGGCAGGGCCGTGCGATCGCGAGTTTGTCGGCAGTCGTCTTGCTGACAGCCTGCACAGGCCAATCGTCCGTGAGCAATGGCAATGCTTCACCCAATCCCACTGCATCTGCTGCTGTGCTCAATCCAACCGTCACTCCCAGCTCTGAAAGCACGACGAAGTCCCAGGCGACGAAGGATCTGGAAACCCGACTTGCCAAAGCGTTTACTGATGCTACCCAGGTGCCCCTGGATGCGGTTGATTGTCCAGCGCAGTTTGATGTCAAGGCTGGTAATCGGTTCAATTGCCAGGCCGTATCCGGTGGACAGCCCTTTACAATCGCTGTTGAGCTGACTAATCCTGAGGGGCAGTTCAAGTGGAGCACTCAGGGGTTACTGCTGCTGTCCAAGCTAGAGCAATTTATTCAAACCCGCGTGCGTGCGAAAGGTGGCCCAGATGTTACAGCCGATTGTGGGGGTAAGATTCGGGTGGCTCAGCCAGGCGATACATTTGAGTGCAAGGTCACAGGGGCACAGGCGCAATCACGATCGGCCCAGGTGAAAGTGAAAGATGCCCAGGGCAGCGTCGATATTTCCCTGCGCTAGGTGGGTGAAGTTCCTGCTCAAGGTGGGCAGCACCAGTTGCGGAACAAAATCCTGTGTTAATCTAGTTTTCAGCGTTTGATTCGGTTGCGGCGTTTGTACCTCGTGTCAGCAGGCTTGTCTCCGGATTTAAACCTCCACACTCTTAACTCTCCGGAGACATTCCATGTCAATCTATGTAGGCAACCTTTCCTACGCCGTTACCCAAGAAGACCTCAGTACAATTTTTGCAGAGTATGGCACGGTGAAGCGTGTTCAACTGCCGACCGATCGTGAAACTGGTCGTCCACGTGGCTTCGGCTTTGTTGAGATGGAGACCGATGCCGAAGAAACCGCGGCGATCGAAGCGCTGGATGGCGCTGAGTGGATGGGTCGTGACCTGAAAGTAAACAAAGCTCGCCCGCGTGAAGATCGGAAACCGTCTGGTGGCGGTGGTCTGGGTAACAGCAGAGGCTATTCCAACAGCAGAGGTGGTTACTCTAACCGCTAGATTCCCTTTCCCACAACACATTTGCTCCAGCAGAACTCAATACCAGCGAGTTCTGCTGGGGACTTTTATTGAATTAGCGTAGGAGTAGCGAATGACCCAGGTGGTTTTAGGCGAGAATGAAGGGATTGAGTCGGCTTTACGGCGATTCAAACGGCAGGTTTCCAAGGCTGGGATTTTTGCGGATATTAAGCGCTTACGTCAGTTTGAGACTCCCATTGAAAAGCGTAAGCGCAAAGCGATCGCGCGTCGCAAACGCCGCTTCCATTGAGGTTTAAGGGTGGAGATGCGCTCGCAACGCTACCCCAACCGTTTGTGTTCACTGCGAAGGCGTACGCCTTCAGCGATAAAGAAGATCATTCCAGACGCTAAAATCAGCACAACGCTCAGCGCGTTAATGTCTGGCTTTACTCCCGTGCGAATGCGGCTGAAAATTTCCATTGGTAATGTGTTGGCTCCACCACCTGCCGTAAAGCTGGCGATGAGAAAGTCATCCATGCTCAGCACAAACGCGAGCAAGCAACCTGAAATGATCGCAGGTGCTAATTCTGGTAGCAATACCTGTACAAAGGCTTGGGCTGGTGTCGCTCCGAGGTCGAGCGCGGCTTCTTCGAGGTGGGGGTTTAAATTAGTCAGACGCGTTGACACTACGAGGGCAACGTAGGACAGGCAAAAAACGACATGGGCAGCCACGATCGTCCATAGACTCAGTTGAATTGCGCCACCGCTAAACGGGATGGCGACCGCTGCCAGAAATACGAGGGTGGAGACCGCGATCGCAATGTCGGGAATAATGAGCGGTAGATACGAAATGCCCCGGTAAAGCCCCTTCCCAGGGAACTGGTAGCGGGCCAATCCCACCGCCATCAGCGTCCCAATGATCGCTGCAATGCCAACCGCAAAAACTGCGACGGTCAGACTATCGCCAAGCGCTGCCAGAATCCGTTTATCGCTGAAAAACTTGCGGTACCAGTCCAGTGTAAACCCTTGCCAACCAGCGCTGTAAGGCGACTGGTTGAAGCTGTAAAAGGTGAGTACCAGAATGGGCAGATACATAAAGCCAAACATCAGCAGCGAGAATAGTGCCTGCCAGGAACCAGGAAGTTTGACGTGAGGCCGAAATGAGGTCATGGGCACGATCCGGGAACAGAGTATAAGGATTCAAAGGCGTTTGAGAGTCGATTCAAGCACTAACAAGACGACAGGTCAGTGCCCACAGGTTGCGGCTGTGACACTCGTGGTCAGCTAGACATTACTGGCGTTGCGATCGCCATATTTGATCAAGAGGGCGATCGCAATGCTTACTGCCAGAATTAAGAGCGTACTGAGGGCAGAACCAAAGCCCCAGTTTTGCGTTGCGCCTAAAAATTGGTTGTAAATCAGGCGTGCAGCCGTCATGCTGGAGGCTCCGCCCAGAAGCTCTGGATCAACAAAATCCCCAAGACCAGTAATAAAGACCAGAAGCGTACCAGCCGCAATTCCAGGGAGCGTCTGCGGGACTGTAACACGCCAAAAGACCTGTAGCGGCGTTGCGCCTAGATCGGCAGCGGCTTCCAACAGTCGTCGGTCTAGCTTCTCCAGAGAGGCGTAAAGAATTAGCACCATATAAGGCAACAGGCTATAGCTCATGCCTACCAGCACGGCGGGGCTACGGTTGAGAATATCGAGTGCGGGTAGCCCAATGCTGGTTAGCAGAGAATTGAGCACCCCCGTTGGTCGCAAGATCGTGATCCAGGCGTAGGAGCGGAGCAACGACGATGTCCACAGCGGCAGAACGAATCCAACCACCAACAAATTCTGCCAGCGTTTGGGAACCTGGAGCGCAATCCAGTAAGCCACTGGAAACCCCAGCAGCAGACAGATAATGGTGGCACCTAACGCAAAGAACAGCGATCGCTCGAGTACTTCCACATAGATGGGTTGAAAGATCAGCCCGTAATTGTCCAATCCAGACGGGTTGACTACCTGTCCTGGGCGGATTCCTGGCACCAGACTTAGCTCGATGATTAGCAGGGTGGGAATCACCAGCAAAAATCCAAGCCATGCACCCGCTGGCCCCAGTAGCACCAGTGGTTCAGTCCACCGGGGTAATTCAGCACGACCGCGGGATGGTGATTCAGATCGAACGGAAGGAGAGGCTTGGGACATGGGGAAGGGTGAGGAGTCGCGAGGTATAGGGGGAGATGGGGGAAAGCTTAGGCTGTGCGCCGTGCGCTGTACCCATTGGTTGGAGCGGTTCGGGTGAATAGTGATGGATTGCTAACCGTTAACACTGATGGCTAAAGCATGGACGGGCAAGTTTTGAGTAACTACTGACCACTGACTACTGACCACTGACTACTGCCTCCTAACTGCTGGTTAATTGCGTCCAGTACTTCTCATAAAGCTCCGCGATCGACTCCTTCACCGGTGCAATGCCTTCGCATTTCGTTAACAGGCTTTCGGGCGGGAATAATATTTCATTGTCCCGCAAGGGGGCTGGCAGTTGATCGTGGGCTGACTGGTTGGGCGGTGCAAAGTTTAACCGTTCGGTCATCTGAGCTGCAACCGAGGGCTGTAACACGTAGTTGATCCAGGCGTAAGCAACATCCGGATTCGGAGCAGTTTTCGGAATCACCATTGTGTCGCTCCAGAGGGATGTACCGCTATTGGGAATGACATATTTGAGCGTTGGATTTTCGCGAGTGACGGCCATCGCATCGGCAGAATAACCCATGGCAATCAATAAATCACCGGCAATGAGCTGGTCGCGCCATGCGTCCGTTGTGAAGGACGCGATCGCGGGCTTTAATAATTTCAACTTCTCGTAGGCTTGCTTAATTTCCTGGGGCTTGGTGGAGTTATAGGAGTAACCGAGCGATCGCAACGTTGCGCCCATCACCTCCCGTGTGTCGTTAATGAGGGTCATGCGGTGCGATAGGGTTTGCTGCTGCGTCCACAGGTAGTTCCAGTCGGTGGGAGGTGGGTTGAGCTTTGCGCTGTTGTAAATTAGGCCAGTTGTGCCCCAGCTAATCGGCACATGATACCGATTACCTGGATCGTAGGGTGAGGTTTGAAACTTCGGCAGAATATTTTCTAATCCCTGAATTCGGCTGTGATCAAGCTGCTGCAATAACTTCAGCTCAATCATCTTAGCCACCGTGTAGTCGGATGGATAGATGATGCTGTAGGCCGAACCTTTGCCCGCCTGAAAAGATGCCAGCATTGTTTCGTTGGAATCAAACGTATCAGCGATGACTTTGACACCCGTTTGTGCCCTAAACCCGTCCAGCAGTTCATCGTCGATATAACTCGACCAGGTAAAAATGTGGAGTTCGTTCGTAGCCTTGGCGTTTGCCTGCAAAGGCCGCACTTCTGCCAGCGTCCAACCGCAGCTAGAAAGGGTTAATCCAGACAAAATCCCTGCCGATGCCTGTAAAAAGTCTCGCCGCGATCGATGCGCCCGATTGGAGAGAGGAGACTGTTGCGACTCGGCAGGAAGGTGATGCACGGTGGAGTGAGAAAATTGCTAAGTTGTGAGTTCTGAGTGTGTCGAGCACAGAGATGAAATGGTTAACGGTTGCGTTCCGGTTTCCGTCTCGCCCCGTACTAACTTGTGGCTGGAATTGCCAGACAATCATTGGGTGACCAATGAACGTAAATGGGTGTGTCTGAGCCGGGTAGGCTGTCCCAGGTGCTGGGTTGCATGACTGTGAGGCGATCGCCCGAAAGGAGGTCAACAACGTAGTGAACGTGGGTACCGAGATACATGACGTTGCGCAACCGTCCTTCAAAGCTGTTAATCACATCCGTTGGCACGGTTTGGCTAACCTGAATCTTTTCTGGCCGCACGCTGACCACTACCTGTCCAGAGGTCAACGGGGTGGCTGTTTCTAGCGGTTTTGCTTTCATCTTCAACCCACTGGTGGTTTTAATCCATAGCATGCTTGGATGCGCCCCCTCAATTTTGGCTGTAAAGAGGTTGGTGTCACCAATAAAATCTGCGACAAAGGCCGTTTGGGGCTGATCATAGATGCGATGAGGCGTGTCGATTTGTTCAATTTTGCCAAGGTTCATAACGGCAATGCGATCAGAAAGACTGAGCGCCTCTTCCTGATCGTGCGTCACCATGACAAAGGTAAGCCCCAACTCGCGGTGTAAGTTGGACAACTCTACCTGCATCTCTTTGCGGAGCTTCAAGTCCAGTGCTCCCAATGGTTCATCCAGCAGCAGCACGGCCGGTCGATTGATGAGGGCGCGTGCCAGTGCTACCCGCTGCTGCTGCCCGCCCGACAGTTGGCCGGGAAAGCGATTGGCCAGCGATTCCATTTTGACGAGCTTCATGGCTTCCTGCACGCGATCGAGAATTTCGGCCTTACTCCGTTTCTTAATTCGCAGACCAAAGGCAATATTTTCGCGGACAGTCAGGTGGCTAAACAGCGCGTAGCTTTGAAATACAGTGTTGACCGGACGGCGGTAGGGCGGTACCTGGGTCATTAACTGCCCTTGAATGAGCAGTTCGCCAGCCGAAGGCGTATCAAACCCCGCCACCATTCTGAGTGTGGTGGTTTTGCCGCAGCCAGAGGGGCCTAAGATGCTAAAAAATTCACCCCGTCGAATGCTCAGGTCAATGCCTCGGACAGCTGTTTCACCATTGAAAACCTTGAAAACCTTGCGGAGTTCAACATCAAACCCAGTGTCAGTCGCGATGGAGCGCTGGTTGTGTGTGACGGTCTGAGACATAGTAACGAATTCCTCGGGTAATTTCCCAAGCGACGTAAAAAGCAGCTTAGTGCGTTGGAGCCGCCTTGCGGGGCAGTTCAGAACTTTTCGAGGTCAGCATTGAGCCAGCTTCATCCATCTTCTGGTAGAGTGACAATTTAAACCTTTGGTTTATTTTATCTACCTGGTGCGGATCCAGCACCTTAGGCAATTGTCTCAGCAAATCCTGTTAAGTGGGGTTTCTGACACGTGATTAAATTGCCGCTGGGGCTAATGGCAACTCTAGCATTGCATTGACAAGAGGTGATACCGCAATGGGGTCCTCGACTTAAAGAGTGCCCAACTTAGCGGATAACGACTCATGACTGACCGGATCAATTGCTTTACGGCATGTCTGCGATTTCACCACCCAATACTCTGCGCCACCGGATATTTGTATGACTCTGACTCAATCTTCCACAATTGCTACTCAAACGACGTCTCGCACCGTTGGCCGGCGCTACCAGTCGATCGCAATGATGGTCGTTGTTTCGCTGGTTATGCTGGTTGGGATTGGTAGCCGTCTGGCGTATTTGCAGTTGGTGGAGGGCGATCGCAATCGGCAGCTGGCCGAGAATAATCGCATTCGCCTTATCCCCAAGCAACCGGAGCGGGGGAAGATTTTGGATCGTAAGGGCAGAATGTTGGCTGGCAGCCGTTTGTCGCATTCGGTATTTCTCTGGCCGCTGGCGCGGCGCAAGGCGGAGTGGGCGACGACGCTCAAACGTCTGTCGCAAATCTTAAAGGTTCCAGAGGCAGATATCAAAAATCGTCTGGAGCAAGCAGGCTATACTTCGCCATTTCTCATCCGTATTGCGAGGGGGGTCAGCCCAGCTCAGGTGACGGCACTTGCTGAGTATGGCAGCGATATGGAAGGCGTGCAGGTCGATGCTGAAGCCGTGCGCTACTACCCCAATGGCGATCTGGCCGCGCATGTGATTGGCTATACCGGCGAGATGGACGATCGTGAGCTAGAGCGCCACAAGAGCGAAGGGTATCGTCTGGGTGATGTGATCGGTCAGATGGGCATCGAGGCAAAATACGAAAACTTGCTGCGCGGCGAGTGGGGTGGGCAGCAGGTGGAGGTGGACGGTGCCGGACAAGTGGTTCGGGTACTTGGCAAAAAGCCGACCCAAACCGGTAAAGATGTCCAATTAACCCTGGATCTTGATCTACAAAAGGCGGCTGAAGCTGCTTTGGGCGATCGTAAAGGCGCGATCGTGGCGCTTGATCCTAGCAATGGGGCTGTCCTGGCGATGGTCAGCCGTCCGGCCTTTGACCCCAATTTGTTTTCAACCCGGATTACTAACGCCCAGTGGCAACAGCTGCAGAGTAAAGACCATCCTTTCGTTAATCGGGCTGTACAAGGATTTCCTCCCGCCAGTACATTCAAGATTGTGACCACCACAGCGGGCCTGGAGACGGGCAAGTTTAGCCCCGATACTGTGCTCGGAACCTATCCGTCGATTACAGTCGGTGGCATTGAGTTTGGTGATTGGAACCATGCTGGTTTTGGGCCATTGGGGTTTGTGGGCGCACTGCAATGGAGTAGCGACACCTTTTTCTACCAGATCGGGATGGGGGTAGGTGATCGCAACCTGATTCAGTGGACACGGCGCTTTGGCTTTGGCCGCAAGACAGGTATTGATCTGGGCGAAGAAGAAAGCCCCGGTCTTGTACCTGACGATGAGTGGAAGCGCAAGGAACTCAAAGAGGGCTGGTTCTTGGGCGATACCGTCAATATGTCGATCGGTCAGGGGTTTCTCCAGGCGACGCCGCTGCAAGTTGCTGTCATGTTTGCTGTCCCTGCGAGTGGCGGCTACCTGGTCAAGCCACACTTGCTTAAAGATAATGAGGTGGCCCAAAACTGGCGGGAATCGCTCAACCTCAAACCCGATACCATTCGCATCCTGCGCGAGGGGTTGCGGGCTGTCGTTGACGGCGGTACCGGCGCAGCGCTAAATGTGTCTTCACTGCCACCCGTGTGCGGCAAAAGCGGGACGGCTGAAGATATTGGGCGTCAGTCTCACACCTGGTTTGGAGCATTTGCGCCCGCGAATAACCCTGAGATTGTGGTCGTTGCATTTGGCGAAAATTCTGGTGGTGGCGGCGGTTCATTTGCTGCCCCAATGGTGCGGCAGGTGCTTGAAGCTTATTTCCACCCTCAAAGTAAAGTCAATGCACCCAGCCAAATTGAGTCGGTGCCAACCGATTGAGCCGATCACCAGCAAATGGTGGCAGCGCCATTAACCGCGGCCAGCCATGTTGCAGCCGTTATCCTTTCCCCCCTGCCTGACATTTCCCGCCCCATGCTGTCCTTCAAGCAATCGTTTCGATAGGGCTCACAAGTGACCCGGACAAAGACTAGACTGTTAAAACAATCCTGATATCGTGATGGGTCCAGTACTAATTCTTGAATGGCTTTGTCTGACATTCCCTGCTTGAATTTGGCGATCGCGCCCTTACGCACAGCCGACCACTTCGCCATCCACGTCACCCAAGCCCCATACCCTGGGGGCTACGTTTTGCATGACTGTCTCTGGCTGGACTCTCTAGAGCAGCTCTGGCGGCTCTGGCAAGAGATGTTTTCCGATCGCAGTTTGCCCAACGTACCCCAAGTCTCGCAGGTCAGCGAATTTCCACCGGATCCGACGCTATCACTGGAAATGCCATCCATTCCTGGTCAACCAGTCAGTCAATCTGGTCGGTTGATGCAAACGCTCGGCATTAGCCTGTGGCAGTGGTTATTTGATGGCCCCATTCAAAGCAGCCTGAACCACAGCCAGGGCATTGCGATGGGACAAGCGAAGCCATTGCGATTACGTCTGGAAGTGCGTGACCCCAGGCTCATTGCTCTACCCTGGGAAATTATGCAGGATGCGGCTGGTAAGCAGGCAATTTCGCTCCGGCAGCAGTTGCTGTTTAGCCGCACGACCAGCGATGTCCACTCCTTGCCCCCCTTACGATCAGACCACATCCTCAAAATCTTACTCGTTCTCGGTCAGGACTCTGAGCCAGAGCCGCGATCGCACCCAAATCAAAGCATTGAGCCTAATCGCCACACCAGTTCACATGCGCTCCAGCTTGAGCAAGAAGCCAATGTTCTCGCTCGTATTCTCAAAACCTCTGGCAGTAGCGGGATTGGTAGCGCAACCATCACGCCGTGCCACGTTGATACGCTAGTGCAGCCCAGTCCCGCCGACCTGACGCGCCAACTAGAAAGTCAGGCCTACAATGTATTCTTTTATGCGGGACATGGAGTTCCCGCGCCTGACGGTGGACTGCTGTTTTTGCGCCCCGATATGTCGCTGAATGGCACTGAACTGGCACAGGTGCTAACGCGATGTCAGGTAAAGTTAGCCGTATTCAATGCGTGCTGGGGTGCCCAGCCCGATCACGAGTTGATTTCGGTGAATTCAGCGACTCCAGAGATCGTACAATCGCGGGCCATTCCTCGCAGCAGTCTCGCGGAGGTATTAATCCATCATGGGGTGCCCGCTGTTTTAGGGATGCGGGACTCGATCACAGATGAGGAAGCCGTAAGCTTTATCCAGGCGTTTGCGAGGGCGCTGGCTGGGCGGGTTCCCATTGATCAGGCGGTGACGATCGCGCGCCAGCATCTCCTCACCCTGTATCGCTTCAACCAGCAAGCCTGGACGCTGCCCGTGCTCTACATGCACCCGGAGTTTGACGGGGAACTGCTCAAACCGCTCGAAGGCAGCTTGACCGAGATGCCAGGCCCAATCACCCAACTGGGTCAGCAGAAACCGGATGCCGCTTTGCGATCGTTGACGACAGCCAAAGTTTGGCAGATTCAGGGAGGCTTCATGCGAGTGGGCCGTGACCGCTCCGAAAACGACCTGGTACTGCAAGAAGACCAGGGCGGTGTGTCTCGAAAGCATGCGGTCATTTTCTGCCGTCAGTCACAGCAAAACGGCAGTATCGAAACCGCTTACTTTCTGGAAGACTTTTCTCGGTTTGGTACCTGGATTTTGGAACCGGGGATGGAACCCGTCAACTGGCGTAAAGTTCATCGTCAGGAAGTCCCGCTCCAGCCAGGGACGCACTTGAAATTTGGTAGTGCTCAAAACGAAGTGCTGGAGTTTACAACCCGTCGCTCTGAGTGATCGCTCTGACCAGGCGAAGCACCGGGCGCAATTTGCCTCACAGGGATGGCAGTTACCGCTAAATGACGTAAATTAAATGGAGTTGCGGAACTGAAAACGATCGCTGTGTAGATCCCATCAACGAGGTCATTGTTTCCAGTGCATGCAGGAGTCCCGATATGGAAAATAAGGTAATGTGTTCTGATCATCAGGCGGATCCAGAAGCGAACGTTGAGCACGATTTATGGGCGGCACTGTTACGTGCTGAAGGTGTCAACTGCTCCTGGCGTGGGCAAGAGCCATTAACCGAGGATCAGTTCACCGTGGTCGAAGATCCGGCAGCCCAAATTCCCTATGTTTGGAACCCAGCCGATCCAGAATCAGAAGCATTTTTTACCACATTAGAACAAGCGCTCCCCTTAGATGATTGGGCACCTGCTGACGTTACAACCCGCTCCAGTACGTTCTTCGCTCAGCTCAACCAGCTTTGGTCTGCTGCAACACTTCAAGAAACGCTGATCCAGCGATTTGCGATCCGCGTCCCTCAGCAATTGCTGACCGCGATCGCGACCCGTGCCCAGCAGGTTTTATCGAGTTCCGCCTCGCTAGCTGATCAGTTAGTGTAGTGTGTCCAGGAAGCGCTGCCTAACGTCGCAGAAGATGACTTACACGTTTTAGCCCGTCCCCTTGCCTATGCGATGCGGGGCAGTGAATCACCCGTTGAATCCACCTTTGAACGTGTTCGTTCAACTGATTGGAACTCACTCTCAGAAGTAGAACAAGCCCGTTTAAGTTTAGCGATCGCCCGCGTTGCTCTGAGTGAACTGCAAGCGAAGGGCGAATAGCAGAAGTGGGTTAGGCGCAATGATTGGTTAAACGCCATTATTTATAAAAGCGAGTAGCAAAGTTTTGCGATCGCGTCGGCGAGAGTTCCCGTGCCTTCAAAATGGCAGCCGCGAGAAACGCATAGGACAGGAGGCCAACCAGCGCCAAAAAGACAGGGCTGATTGTGCCCATCGTGTTCCAGAGGGCGTGCAGCCCCGATGCCGTAAGATAGCCAATGCCTAAAATGAGCCAGCGACGACGCGATCGCAGCACACTCAGCCCAATGAAATAACCGAGATAACCGCTATACGCCATATGTCCGGCTACGGAACCCAGGACGCGCGGAATGAGCAACTGTAAGCTGGCAAGCTGAGCGGCATCTTCGCCCGACGCCAGCGTTGCCTTGTAGACGTCAGGAAGATATTGCCCCAACGTTTCGAGTAGGGTAAATCCAACGGCGGAAGCGCTGCCTAGCAGAATGCCATCGAGCGGTTCCCAAACGCCCAACCGTTCGCGATAGGGCGATCGCAGTTGGGTGCCCAGTACATAAGCCGCCAGAATCGGGAGTGCTTTCAGCAGTTCTTCCATCAGCCCTGCGCCAAAAAACATTTTGACCAGGAGTAGGGGAAATGGCACTGGCGTGCCGCTGGTTGGTAGTTCACCCGGTAAAACCTGTCGGAACACCACAATAAATAGCTGGAGGATGGGGCTGACCAGAAGCAGGATGGTCAGCACCGCCGCACCGACTAGAATCCACCAGGGTTTGTGCTTACCACAGAGCTGGTAGATAAAGTAGTAGGCCGCGCCCGCCAGGTAAGCCGCGAGCAGCATGTTAAACGCGATCGGCGCGCCAACGGCGACAAACATCAGCACCACAAACGCAACGGTGATGCCTCCCGGCAGCAGGTACGCCTTGTGCCTCAACTGTCGGCCGGTCGAAAGAATGGGGAATAGCTGCGTCAGGCTGATGGCATCAGGTTCATGACGGCGCGGCGGTGGACTGGTAGCTGCTAAAGGGTCTGAAGCGCGGACGACCTGGCGGCGGGGAACCGAAGGCAGGTCGAGACGTCCCGTTGCAGCGGGCGGCGGTGTCGCTGCAACAGAGGGTACTACAGGCGGAGCCACACTCTGACACTCAAAGACAAGCTCCGGGCCATTTTGACCCAGCATGATGCGATCGCCTGCCTGCAGCACGTGACAATCCTTTAATCGTTCGCCGTTCAAGAACGTTCCGTTCGCGCTGCTAAGGTCACATACTTGCCAGAAACGCGCTCCGTTGGGTGACTCAAATCCCAAAACCGGACTCACTTCGGCATGCCGTCGCGACACAGCCCGGTACACAATTGGGTCTAAAACCACCTGACAGCGAGGATCACGCCCAAGCACCACAGTCTCCGTTGCCGACAGCGGATACAAGGGTTGCTCTTTGGCACTGCTACCCTCAGACAACAGTCGCAAAAATGTGTTGTAGCGGTCTGTTCCCGTCATCTTCAGGGAATACTTGTCAGTTTATGGCGCGTTAACGACTGAAACAGAAGCACCAAGCAAGTTGCTGCTGCCCCCATCGCATCCACCGTACATCGTACACCCTACGTTCTGCCCACTGGCATTTGGCTTTTGTTGTTTACAGATTTGCGCGGGTGTCTCGCACCGCCGCCACAAAAAACACGACCGTTAAGGGAATGCTTACGGCCAGGATTAGCCCTGTCAACACGGTGCCCAGTTGAGGGTCGCCGTACGATAGTTCAAAGATTGAGCCAACGGCTGCGATCGCGGCAATGCACGATCCACCTAGAAACACACCACTTTTTGGAGTCACGTTGATTTAGTTCCAAGGTTTAACGTTTGAGGGATACGTCAAGCGAACACGGCGGGCCTGACGGTGATCACTCACAGATCTTAATTTACTAGAGACTTAACTGCTTGCGTGGAGAACCCATGCTTCGCCAGCTCTTCGTTAAGCAACAGCGAGTTTTCAACGCGATCAACAAACAGGATGCCATTAAGATGGTCAATCTCGTGCTGGATGCAGCAAGCCAGCAGCCCCGTGGCAGAAAGCTTCTGGGGCCGACCCTGTTCGTCTTTGTACGCTACCTCGATCGCCGCTGGTCGTTTGACATCAATATAGACACCTGGGATGCTCAGGCAGCCTTCCTGAGTCACGGATAGATCGCGACCAACCTGCTTTACCGTCGGGTTAATCAGAATCAAGGGCGGAGTGGCAGCGTTATCAGGTTCGCAGTCAATCACAATGAGCTGCTTGTTAACAGCGGCTTGCGGTGCAGCCAGACCAATACCGTCAGCACTATACATTGTTTGCAGCATTTCGCGAATGAGCTGCTTGATCTCCGCGTCAACCTTGGCAATCCGCTTTGCTGGCTGACGCAACACGCGATCGCCCAATCGATGAATCGTCAGCGGTGGCTTCGCTAATTTCTTTTTTTCGATCAAAACCTCAGCAGTCATGAATCTGATACTCGCAGCGACGTCTGAATCTCGGAATGACTCCGTGTTAGTTCTATAGTAACCAATTCTGAAGGCAGACTAACGGTTCGACGCGAACTGATTTCTGGCATTTTGCGATCCGGCATTGATTGTGATCGCAGGGAACCGCTTGGCTGGCTTAATCAATCATGATGCTTGGCCAACAGCTTGCCATTACGGAAAGCATCGGCCATTTTACTGACTGCGTCAGTAATTTAGTTCGGATTTTACAAGAAGTTTCCCGCAGCATTTTGATTGGCTGTAGCTTTGCTCTAAAATGAACCCACTAAAACTGACTACCAATCAGGGAGACATAAAAAGCGATGGCAAGAGTTACAAATGGAGGCTTTTGGGCCGATTTTCAGAAATTTATCACCCGTGGAAATGTCATTGACCTGGCGGTTGCGGTCGTGATCGGCGGGGCTTTTGGCAAAATTGTGGAATCATTCGTTGGTGACATCATCACTCCTGCTCTCCTGACACCGGCACTGAAAGCAGCAGGGGTTGATGGGATTGAGAAACTGTCCGCCAACGGTGTAAAGTACGGGCTGTTTCTGTCGGCAGTGATTAACTTTTTAGTGATTGCGCTGGTGATCTTTCTGGTCATTCGGGCCTTTGAGAAGGCGAAAAGACGACTATCGCGGCATGAAGCGATCGAAGAAACGCCAGCCGATCCCACGGTTGTAGCCCAGGAACGGACGGTAGCCGCCCTCGATCGCCTTTCCAGTGCGTTGGAAGCGCGAAACCTGTAGCGCTAAGACCGATAGCGCTAAGAATGGCCTGCCAGGATAGCGGGCATCAAAACCGCATCAATTCCGTGAATGACCCCGTTATCGGCAAGGATATCGGTCTTCAACACGGTGGCATCATTAATCTTGACCTGACTTCCAGCGTGGTCGATCGCCACGATCGACCCTTCTTCCGTGGGGGCTTCGTCAATCTGTGCCAGATCGTCCGATCGCACATCACCCGACAGCACGTGATACAGTAGCACTCGCTTCAACTTTGGGACATCTTGGAGCAGTTCATCCAGCGCGCCTTTTGGCAGTTTGGCAAAGGCATCATCTGTTGGCGCAAGCACCGTGAATGCGCCTTCGCCTGTCAATAAATCCTTGAGTCCTGCCGCCTCAACGGCAGCGAGTAGCGTTTGAAAAGTGCCTGCATTTGCAGCCGTTTCAACCAGATTTGTCATGCGTCTTGCTAACTCCATTTCGGCCTTACGCACCCCATCAAAAAGGTTACACAGCGGCCGCGCATCCACCAGAGGGGTGACGTGCCCTTAACTGCTGGTGCGGATGCCGCGGGCATGGAGCTGTTGAATAAAAAATTCTTCCAGTGAGGGCCGCGCCAGATTAACCGTGACAAGCTGAGCGCCCATCAGGTTCAGACTTGCTAGAAAGTCATAGGGATCGCCCTTGAGATGGCCTTGCCAGTAACCATCACGAAATTCCAGATTAACCATTCGTTTTTTGATGACATCCAGGCTACCGCCTCGACCCTTGATGGTGTAAGTTTCGGCAACGCCCAGCAGTTCTTTCAGGGAGCCAATACAAATCAGTTCCCCTTCGGCCAGAATGGCAATGCGATCGCAGATCGCTTCGACATCTGACAGGACGTGGCTGTTGAAGAAAATTGTTTTGCCCTGCGACTTGAGCGACAGAATAATCTCGCGGATCTGGTAACGCCCCATGGGGTCTAGCCCTGACATTGGCTCGTCAAAAAACACCAGATCCGGGTCATTGATTAACGCCTGCGCCATCCCAATTCGTTGCAGCATGCCTTTGGAATATTGGCGGAGCTGCTTTTTACGAGCTGTAGACTGAGCCAATCCAACCAGATCGAGCAGTTGGGGGATGCGCTGTTTTTGTACTGATGGTGGGATCTTAAACAACCCGGCAGTGAACTGTAGGGTTTCCCAGCCAGTGAGGTAGTCATAAAAGTACGGGTTTTCAGGCAGATAGCCAATGCGTTCTTTGACCGCGCGATCGCCCAGGGGTTGTCCCAATACCAGCCCCCGACCACCGTTTGGGCGGACAATACTCAGCAGCGTTTTCAGGAGAGTTGTTTTACCAGCACCATTAGGCCCCAACAGCCCAAACGTTTCTCCCTGAAACACTTTAAGTGTGCATCCTTTGAGGGAGACAACTTTCTGGTTTAACCAAAATCCAGTGCGGTAGGTCTTTCTCAGCTCATAGGTCTCTACAACGGCGGGTCGGTCAACGGTAGAAAGCTCACTGGTGGAATCGATAAGGGTAGCCATACTAAGTTTAGAAGTCTAGCTGATGTGCTGTTCGCTGGACGCTGGATAAGAGGATTTGACTATAGACTGGGGCCGTCATGATAGGCATCGCTTGGTAAAGAACGGTGGGTGGTCTAGCGTCAAATGTCTTTGGTCTAAAGTCCACTGTTAACCAATGACCTAATTTTGCCGATAATTTGATCCATTGGGGGGGATTCCCCAACATTCTGCTGAAACGCTTAAACTTTGTTTATATATTCTTTGTCTTTTTGTCTGGTTTAGCCGGGATGGGTCGCAAGACTCTATCTGCCTGCCATAGGTTTCCCGCTTGACAAATAATTGCGACAGACGACAGACGCTTTGATAGCGAGAGGAGAGATGATGGATCGATCGAAGATTGTGGCAATTGTGACGGGGGCGAT
>Ga0070738_10001740_pt1 | contig 39844 bp, 37 predicted proteins | sample Coa_R2_2_FD_66446 | JGI IMG/M metagenome (GOLD analysis project Ga0070738, IMG submission 66446) | Surface soil microbial communities from Centralia Pennsylvania, which are recovering from an underground coalmine fire - Coalmine... | ecosystem: Environmental > Terrestrial > Soil > Unclassified ...
GATTTCAGCGATGGTGCTGCGGCGCCGGTTGGGATAGTCACGGCGCCAGTCAATGGACGCAAGTTCAATGGACGCAAGTCAAGGGAAGGGTACCCAATGCCAATCTATCAGCTCGGCGACAAAAAGCCGGTGATTCCGGCCTCCTGCTACGTCGCCGAGACCGCGACCATCATCGGCGACGTGACGCTCGGCGAGCGGGTCAGCGTCCTGTTCGGCGCCGTGATCCGCGGCGACAACGATCCGATCACGATCGGCGACGACACCAACGTCCAGGACAATTGCGTGCTCCACAGCGATCCCGGCCTGCCGCTCACCATCGGCAAGGGCGTGACCATCGGCCACCAGGCGATGCTGCACGGCTGCACGATCGGCGACGGCTCGATGATCGGCATCGCCGCGGTGGTGCTGAACGCCACGGTGATCGGCAAGGAATGCCTGGTCGGCGCCGGCGCCGTCGTCACCGAGCGCAAGAGCTTCGCCGACCGCTCGGTGATCTTCGGCTCGCCGGCCAAGGTCGCGCGCGAGGCAACCGCCGACAACATCGAGCGCATCAAGGGCGACACGCTAAGCTACGTCCACCGCGGCGCCTACTACAAGGGCCACCTCAAGCGGATTGGCTGATGATCGACGCGCTCGACCACCTCACCTTGCGCGCCTCGTTCCGCGCCGGGGCGGTCGACGCATACGAGACACTGCTCGGGCGCCAGGCGACGGACGGGCGGCTCAGGCTCGGCAATGTCGGGCTGACGATCGAGGATCATGCGTCGACGGCGCAGCTGTCGGCGATGGTGTTCGCGACGGCCTCGCTCGAGAAGGCGGCGCGGCTGCTCGAGAGGCGCGCGGTGCCATGCGAGCGCAAAGGCAAGCAGCTCGTGCTGTCGACCGAGGCGACGCATGGTGTGCCGATCGCGCTGGTCGAGCGTAGCGAGGCACCGACGCCCTCGCCCTTGCTGAAGAGCAGCGACGCGGCGGCGATCTCGTCGCTCGACCATGTCGTGATCCGCTCGCCCAATCCCGAACGCGCGGTCGCGCTCTATGCCGGGCGGCTGGGCCTCGATCTCCGGCTCGATCGCAGCAATCCCGAGTGGGGCTCGCGGCTGCTGTTCTTCCGCTGCGGCGATCTCGTTGTCGAGATCGCGCATGACCTCAGGAAAGGCATGTCGGACGCTCCCGATCAGCTCTGGGGCCTGTCGTGGCGCACGCCCGACATCGCCAAGGCGAATGACCGGCTGAAGAGCGCGGGAGTCGAGGTCTCGGAGCCGCGCGCCGGCCGCCGACCGGGCACGCACGTCTTCACCGTCCAGAGCCACACGGCTAACGTGCCGACCATCGTCATCGGCGGGGTGGAGCACTGGTCATGAAGGCACGGTTCCTGGTCGCCGCCGCGTTTGCGGCCGGCCTGTCGATCGCCGGTGCAGCCCGTGCGGGCGACGGCTTCGACGTCATCGCCCTCGGCGCGCTGGGCGGCATCGAGGACGGCAATCTCAGCGCCTGGCTGGTCCATCCGCACGACGACAACCGTTCCGTGACGTTCGACGCCGGCACGCTGGTCAATGGCCTGCGCGTGGCCGAGGAAAAGGGCGATCTCGATTCGATCAAGCTGGCGCCCGAGTCGAAGGTCAGCCGCGTCGGCCACGTCCTGACCGACCTGATCAAAGCCTATCTCGTCAGCCACGCCCATCTCGATCATGTCGCGGGGCTGGTGATCGCCTCGCCCGACGACAGCAAGAAGCCGATCTACGCCCTGCCGTCGGTCGCGCAGGCGCTGAGCGAGAGCTACTTCAACTGGCAGGCCTGGCCGAACTTCACCGACCGGGGCAAGGCGCCGCAGCTCAAGAAATATTCGCTGACGGAGCTCACGCCCGGCGTCGCCGTGGCCGTACCGGACACCAAGATGACCGTGACCGCCTTTCCGCTCAGCCATGGCGGCGTCGAATCGACGGCGTTCCTGGTCGAGAGCGACGGCGACGCCATCCTCTATTTCGGCGACACCGGCCCCGACCCGGTCGAGAAGACAACGAAGATGCACGATGTCTGGACCGCCGTCGCCGACAGGGTGAGGCAGCGCAAGCTCAAGGCGATCCTGATCGAATCGTCCTACACCAGCGACCGGCCCGACGCGCAGCTGTTCGGCCATCTCACGCCGAAATGGATCATGGCGTCATTGCACGAGCTCGACGCGCTGGCGGGCGGGAACAACGTCCTCAAGGATCTGCCGGTGGTGATCACCCACATCAAGTATGCGCTGACGCGCGAGCAGCCGCAGGCGAAGATGCGCGAGGAGCTCACCGCCGCCAACGACCTCGGCGTGCGCATCCTCATCCCGCAGCAGGGCAGCCGCTGGCAGTTCCATTGATGCGCCGGCTCGTTCCGCTCGTGATGGTCCTGCTCGTGGCGGCCTGCGCGACCAGGCCTGCGCCCAGGAGCGCGGCGTCGCTGGCGCCGCTCGGCCCCTGCCCGGCCTCGTCGTGGAAGCCCGAGGCGCCGCCGCCCACCGCCTCCGCGAAGACCTCGATGGTGCTGCTGGCGGTGCAGGAATGGGCGCGCTTCGGCCGGCAGACGAGCTTCTATCCGGTGAGCGGCCCCGCACGCACCGAGCAGCAAGGGCTAAAGGAGGTCGACGCGCCGCAGCGCATCAACGACTACTGGAAGAGCGTCGACAAGCCGAACCTCACCGGTCTCGACACCGAGGTGCCGTGGTCGGCCGCCTTCATCTCGTGGGTCATCCAGAGCGCCGGCGTGCCGCGCGACCTGTTCTGTCCCGATGCGCGCCACACGATCTATGTCGAGCGCATGGTCCTGCGCGCGCGCCGGCCGGGCGCCGCGTTCGTCCCGCGCCACCTCGACGAGCGCAAGCCCGAGGTCGGCGATTTGATCTGCGCTTCGCGCGACCATGGCGGCACGACCTTGGAAAACCTCAATCGCGGACCGGGACATTGCGACATCGTGGTCGAGGTCCGGCCCGGCGAGGTGCACGCCATCGGCGGAAACGTGGGCGACTCGGTCGCCCGCAGCGTGTTTCCACTGGACGCGTCCGGCTTTTTGTCGCCCATATCCGCCCGACAGTTCTTCACCGTGATCGAGAACAGACTCCCCTAGGACGCACATGCGCCGCCTCTACGATTCCTACGACTACGTGATCATCGGCGCCGGCTCGGCCGGCAGCACCATCGCCAATCGCCTGGGCGAGGACTATCGCCTGCGCATCCTGATCCTCGAAGCCGGGCCGCCCGATTCGTCGTTCCTGCTGAAGATGCCGGCGGGCTTCGCCAGCCTCGGCGAGAAGTCGCCCTACAACTGGCGCTACGAGACGGTGCCGCAGGTCCATTGCAACAACCGGCGCATGTACTGGCCGCGCGGCAAGACGCTCGGCGGCTCGTCGTCGATCAACGCCATGCTCTACGTGCGCGGCAATGCCTGGGACTACGATCACTGGCGCCAGCTCGGCAACCCGGGCTGGAGCTACGAGGACGTGCTGCCGTTCTTCAAGAAGGCGGAGAACAACGAGCGCGGCGCCGACCAATTCCACGGCACCGGCGGTCCGCTGAACGTCGCCGACCAGGCCGATCCGGCGAAGATCAGCGAGGCCTTCGTGAAGGCGGCGGAACAGGCCGGCCACAGGCGTCTCAGCGACTTCAACGGCGCGGTGCAGGAAGGCGTCGGCCACTACCAGGTGACGCAGAAGAGCCAGGAGCGCTGGAGCACCGCCAGCGCCTATCTGCGACCCGCGGTCGAGCGCAACAAGAACAACGTTCACGTCATCACCGGCGCGCTGGTCGAGCGCATCATCCTCGACAAGAACCATGCGATGGGCGTGCGTTACGTCGTCAACGGCCGCGACGAGGTCGCGCGCGCGGAGATGGAGATCATCCTGTGCGGCGGCGCGGTGAACTCGCCGCAGCTGCTGATGCTGTCGGGCATGGGCCCGGCCGATCACCTGAAGTCGGTCGGCATCCGCCCGCTGTTCGACATACCGGGCGTCGGCGCCAACCTGCAGGACCATCTCGACGCGGCGATCCTGCAGAGCTGCAAGACCAACGACACCTACGACCGCCGCAACAAGCTGTGGTCGCTCTACCAGTACAAGACCAAGAAGAAGGGGCCCGGCACCTCGCCGATCGCCGAGACGGGCGGCTTCGTCAGCACGCAGAAGGGCCTCGCCGCGCCCGACGTGCAGTTCCACTTCCTGCCGGCGCTGGTGGTCGATCACGGCCGCACGCGCCTGAAGAAGAACGGCTACACGCTGCATGTCTGCGCGCTCAGGCCCGAGAGCACCGGCACCATCCGGCTGAAGAGCAGCGATCCCAAGGAGCATCCGCTGATCGACGCCAACTACCTCGCCGAGCGCAAGGATCTGGAGACGCTGAAGAACGGCGTGAAGATGGGCCGCGATATCCTCGCCCAATCCGGCATGGATCCCTATCGCGCGGACGAGATGGAGCCGGGTCCCGCGGCGAAGAGCGACGCCGAGCTGGAGAAGTGGATCCGTGCGCGCTGCGAGACGATCTATCACCCCGTCGGCACCTGCAAGATGGGCCCGGACAACGATCCCATGGCGGTGGTCGACCACCAGTGCCGGGTGCGCGGCATTACCGGCCTGCGGGTGGTCGACGCCTCGGTGATGCCGAGCCTGATCGGCGGCAACACCAATGCGCCGACCATCATGATCGCCGAGCGCGTGGCATCGTTCATGCAGGGCAAGGGATGAACGACTACGGCCGCGCGCTCCGCCGCTGGCGCCGCCTGCGCGGCGTCAAGCAGAGCCACGCGGCCGAGCTGTTCGGCGTCACCCAGGCGACGCTGTCGCGCTGGGAGCGCGGCCATCACCGTCTGCCCGACGCGGCGGCCCGAAAGCTGACCGCGCTGCTCGCGGCGCCGCTCGATTCGTCGGCCGATGCCGGCCTGCGGCGGCTGGTCGAGAGCTCGGCGCTGCCGGTCCATCTGATCTGCGACCTGACCCATCGCCTGCTCGCGGCCTCGCCCCGGCGCGTCGCCGAATGGACCGCCGGTGCGTCGGACCTGCGCGGCACCTCGCTGTGGCGCTTCGCGACCGAGGAGATCCAGCGGGCCGAAAGCCGCCTGGGCGACGTCGGCTGGTACGACGAGGGCACAACGGAGCTGCGCTTCTGGACCAGCGACAACCACCATCCGATGGTGCGGATCGTGCCCGGCATCCTGGTGTGGGAGCGCCTGACCTTGAGCGACGGAACGCTGGCGCGCCTGGTGACGACGGTCACGCACTAATCTCATTGGACCGCGCCACTCCAGTGGCGCTCGGGCTCATGAGCGCCACTAGAGTGGCGCGGTCCAATGAATACTTTATTCGTGGGCTCACACGCAGCGGCCCCTAAGGTCCACGACATGACCACGTCGTGGCCGCGTCTTCTGCTCATCTACGCGATCGGCGTGGTCGCCGCCGGCCAGCTCGGCATCGTCCCGCCGCTGGTGCCCGCGCTGCAGGGCGAGCTCGGCCTGTCGCTCGCGACGGCGGGTGCCGTCGTCTCCATCGTCACGCTCGTGGGCGGCGTGCTCGGCCTTCCGGCCGGCGCCTTCGCCGAGCGCATCGGCCATGCGCGCGCCTTCCGCCTCGGCCTGCTGGTGATGGCGATCGCGGCCGGCCTATGCGCCCTCGCCCATGACGCACCGCCCCTGCTCGCCGCCCGCGCGCTCGCCGGCATCGGCTACCTGCTTGTGGTCGTGGCCGGACCGTCGCTCATGGCGATGCTCGCCGAACGGCGCCACCAGCCGGTCGCGCTCTCGCTGTGGGGTACATTCGTGCCGGTGGGCATTGCGCTGGCCGGGATCGCGACGGCGAGCGTCGCGCAGGCTGGCTGGCGCACGATCTTCGCCGTCGATGCCGGCCTGCTCGTAGCCTCGTTGCTCGCCGCGTTGGGCCTGCGGTCGCCACCGTCGCATGCGGACGACTGGAAGGTGCCGCCGGGCTCGCTGCGCGCCGCCCTGCCGCTCGCCGTGTCGTTCTTCTGCTTCGCGCTGGTCTTTCTCGCTCTCGCCGGAATGCTGCCGGCCTATCTCATCGAGCGGCGCGACATGTCTGCAGCAACCGCCGGCCAGACGGTCGCCCTGGCAACCGCGCTCGGCATCGCCGGCAGCCTGGCGACGGCGGCACTGATGCATCGCGGGGCGACGCCCGGCCGATTGATCGCCATCGGTCTCGCGGCGTCGACGGCCGCGGCGATCCTCGCCTTCCGGCCCGAGTTCGGCCTGCCGGTTTCGATCGCAGGCTTCGCCCTGTCGTTCGCCATCGGCGGCCTCGTGCCCTCCGCCGCCTTCGCCGCGGTGCCCCAGCTCGCGTCCGGGCCACGCGCCACCCCGGGTCCTGCCGAGGGGGTGCGGCAGGATTCCAGGACTCGAGGCTAAAAGCCTTATGGAATGGGCATCGAAGGCGTCCTGCCCTGGAGTGGACGCAGGTGGACGCGGCTGGACGCCAGGCTAGGTCGCGCGGTTCTCGACCACCATCATCCAGATCTTGCCGGGCGTCGGCGCGAGGCGGCCGCGCGAATCGGCGGGATAGAGGCTCATGGTGACGCTGTTCTTCACGTTGCCGCCGACCGCCTGGATGAAGCCGCCGCGCACGCCGGTGACGACGTCGCAATGGCTGACCGTGTAGTCGATGCGTCGCCGCGCGGTGCGCGAATCGGCATAGCGCCAGGTCGGGCCGGCGGTGCCGCTGCAGACGAGGTCGCCCTCCTTCGGCGCGTATTCGTTCGGCGCATGCAGCAGGAAGCTGCCGCGTCCGGCGCGTTCATGATCGTAGAGCGCGGTGAGATACTGCCCGTGGCGGCCGGCGCGCGGGAAGGAAGAGGCAGGAACGCCCGAATGCGCCATCACCCAGGACACGAATGCGCCCGACCACGGCCGGCCCGCCGTGCGGCCGTTCCATTCGGGATGGCCGCAGCTTCCCCAGTAGTCGCCCACTCGGCTCGAGAGCGGCTCGCTGTGCTCGCTCATGCCGCTGCGGTTGACGTAACCACCGGCGTGACCGCCATAAACGACGGTCGAGCGGCCGAAGCGGCTCCATTCTTCCCAGGCGACGTAGGCGGTGCGATTGGTGGGCGGCCGGTCGGCGTAGCCGTGGCTTTGGTCCGTGCCGCCACAGCCGTCGAGGATCAGGGCAATGGCGGTCAGGAAAAGGAGAGCTGGCAGCCGGACGGCCAGATGGGAGGAGCTATGACGAGGGGCCGGCTGCCAGCTCACACGAACATCGACGAAGGGGTTGTCGATCCAGTTCATGCATCACTTGCAGTTCACGCTACAACTGACTGTTATTGTTGATTTTACTATTAGCACGGATTTGGAAGAATGTCACCTGTCGACGACATCCGGGCGCTCGAGACGCGCGCCTTCCGGGCCTGGCCCGCTTTGGAGACCCGGACCGACCGGGGCTGGGTCCAACGCCTGGCTGGTGGCTACACGAAAAGAGCCAATTCGATCAATGCCTTGGAGCCCAAAGCCGCTCTGACATATCAGATGAAGGACAGCCTCGAAGCGCCCTACCGGATGGCGGGGCTGGCGCCAACCTGGCGGCTGACGCCGCTCGCCCTAGCGGGGACTGACGACCTGCTGGCCGCCGCCGGCTACCGCCGGATCGACGAAAGCCTCGTCCAGCGCGCGACCCTCGACGACCGGTTCGTCCTCGATCGCGCGGTGCGGATCGCCCCCTCGCCGTCCGACGCCTGGCTGGCCGGCTTCGCCGCCCTGAGCCCGGTGGCGCCGGCCCATCGCGAGACCATGACGCGCATGCTGCGCTCGATCGCGGCGCCCGTCGGCTTCGCGCGGGTCGAGGACGACGGGCAACCGATCGCCTTCGCGCTGGGCGTGGTCGATGGCGACCATGTCGGCCTGTTCGACGTGCTGGTGGCGCCGGCGGCGCGCCGCCGCGGCCTGGCGCGCCGGCTGACGCAGAGCATCGGCGCGTGGGGCCGCGAGCACGGCGCGCGCTTCTGCTATTTGCAGGTCGTGGCGACGAATGAAGCGGCACGGCCGCTCTACGCCGATCTGGGTTTCGAGACGGTCTACAGCTACGCCTATCGCGTGCCATAGTGCGGACGGGAGAACGCACCATGTCGAGTTATGTCTGGGAGAAGAGCTACCCGCCGGGCGTGAAGTGGGAGCTCGACGTGCCGCGCAAGACGATCCACCAGATCTTCGAGGAGAGCTGCGCGCAGAATGCCGGCCGGCCGTTCACCGACTTCCTCGACAAGGTGATGACTTTCGGCGACTACAAGGATGCGACCGACCGCGCCGCCGCGGGCTTCCAGAAGCTCGGCGTCGGGCCCGGCGTGAATGTCGGCCTCTACCTGCCCAACACGCCGCACTATCTCATCGCCTTCTTCGGCATCCTGAAGGCCGGCGGCCGGGTGGTGAACTACAGCCCGCTCGACGCCGCGCGCGAGCTCGAGTTCAAGATCGGCGACAGCGAGACCGACATCCTGGTCACGCTCGACGTCGCCGCGCTCTATCCGAAGATGGCGGCGATGCGCGGCAAGACGCGGCTCAAGAAGCTGATCGTCGGCTCGATCGCCGATTACCTGCCGTGGCCCAAGAACTGGCTCTACCCGATCGCCAAGAAGAAGGAGATCTCGGCCTGGCCGCGCGACGACTGGCACATGTCGTTCAAGGACCTCCTGAAGAACGACGGCAAATACAAGGCGCATCCCGCGCCGGCCGACCTGTGGGACGAGGTGGCGCTGCTGCAATACACCGGCGGCACGACCGGCCTGCCGAAGGCGGCGATGCTGACGCACGGCTGCGTCGTGTCGGCGATGACGCAGGGGCAGAGCTGGACGATGCCCTATACCAATCCCGGCAACGAGAAGATCGTCTGCGTGCTGCCGCTGTTCCACATCTACGGCCTGTCGGGAATCATGCTCGGCGCAGCCAAGAGCGGCAACCAGCTGATCCTCTATCCGCGGCCCGACATCGACCTGATCGTGGCCGACCTCGCGAAGAAGAAGCCGACCTTCCTGCCCGGCGTGCCGACGCTCTACACCGCGATCAACAAGCATCCCAAGGTGAAGGGGCTGGACCTGAGCTCGCTCAAGTTCTGCATGTCCGGCGGCGCGCCGCTGCCGGTCGAGGTGCAGCAGAGCTTCGAGAAGCTGACCGGCGCGATCCTGATCGAGGGCTACGGCCTGACCGAGACCTCGCCGACCGGCTCGATCTGCCCCAAGGACGAGCGGCGGCCGGGCTCGTGCGGCGTGCCGATCCCCGGCACGATCATCGAGATCCGCGACATGGAGAACAAGGACCGCGTCCTGCCGGCCGGCAAGGAGCATGTCGGCGAAGTCTGCATCATCGGCCCGCAGGTGATGAAGGGCTACTGGAAGAAGCCCGACGAGACCGAGCACGTGCTGTTCAGCCATCCGGCGAGCAACTGGAAGGGCCTGCGCACCGGCGACATGGGCTACATGGATGCCGACGGCTGGCTCTACCTTGTCGATCGCTCGAAGGACCTGATCATCTCGTCCGGCTACAACGTCTATCCGCGCATGATCGAGGAAGCGGTGTACGAGCATCCGGCGGTCGACGAATGCATCGTGATCGGCATCCCTGATCCCTATCGCCAGGAAGCGCCCAAGGTGTTCGTGAAGCTGAAGCCCGGCGCCTCGCTCACCTTCGACGAGCTGAAGCGGCATCTCGACGGCAAGATCGGCAAGCACGAGATGCCGGTCGCGCTCGAGATCCGCGCCGAGCTCCCCAAGACGCCGGTCGGCAAGCTCTCGAAGAAGGAACTGAAGGAAGAGGAGCGCGCCAAGGCGAAGGCTGCCTAGGAGATGCAGCCGCCGATACCCATATCCCTCTCCCCCTTGGGGGAGCGGTTGGGTGAGAGGGACGCCGATTTCGGTCACGATTGTTGGCCATGTTCGACGGCGCCATGACCCACCTCACCTCGCCCTCGCTGACGCCCGCGGCCCCGTCCTCTCCCCCCGCTGTCGCGCGCGGAGAGGACGTCAAGAGGCGTTCGTTCATCGTCGGCGGTCTCAGCCTCGCTCTGGGCGGCTGCTTCGACCGGCCGTGGTACGAGGAGAATCCCCAGCAGAAGGCGTTCCTCGAGGGGCTGCAGGCGCTGGCCAAGCCGGCGCTCGCCTCCAACAATCCGCTGCAGATCGAGGACGCAGTGAAGCGCAGCCTCGCCCTGGCCGCGCAGACCGGCGCCTTCACCGGCTGGCAGGGCATCCTGCGCACCATCGACGGCAACGAGCAGAAGATGGCCATCACGGTCGAGATCGGCCCGCAAGTTTCGCTCTACGCATTCAACGACTGGACTCTCGCCATGGCGGGCGCTGTCGCCGAGATGTTCTCGTCACGATCGCGCGAATCCGCCCCGCCGGGCCTTTCCGAAGCCGCGGTGGCAGGGCTAAAAACCCTGCGGCTCGGGGAGCGCGTCAGCGTGTCGGGCCGGATGGGCGCGATCGCAGGATCGGGCCTGTTCGATCTCTCCACGCTGTTCGGCAAGAGCGACGCCGACAACCGCCAGTTCCTGCAGGTACCGCGCTTCGTGGCGCGCATCGATGCCTTGGCGGCTGCGAAGAAGAAATAGAAAGGGTCCTTGGGGTGCCGTCCTTCAACTACGATTTCCTGTACGGCTCGAAGAAGCTGCCGATCTTCGCCGACAATGTGGTCGCGACTTCGCAGCACCTCGCCTCGACCGCGGGCCTGCGCATGCTAGCCAAGGGCGGCAACGCGGTCGATGCCGCGCTCGCTGCGGCCATCGCCATCACCATCACCGAGCCCACGATGAACGGCATCGGCTCGGACGCCTTCTGCATCCTGTGGGACGGAGCCAAGCTCGTGGGCCTCAACGCCTCGGGCCATTCGCCTGCGCTGATGACGCCCGACAAGTACGCCGGCATGGCGGCCATGCCGAGCGTCGGCTGGGGCACCGTCAGCGTGCCGGGCGCGGTGTCGCTCTGGGTCGAGCTCAACAAGCGATACGGCAAGCTGCCGTTCGCCGACCTGTTCGAGCCCGCGATCAAGTACGCGCATGACGGCTTCCGCGTCTCCTATCTGGTGGCGCGCCAGTGGGACGCCGCGATCGACCGCCTGAAGGGCCAGGAGAGCTGGGTGAAGGCCTTCCTGCCCCACGGCCGCGCGCCCAAGGCGGGCGAGCTCTGGAAGTTCCCCGACCAGGCGAAGACCCTCACCATGATCGCCGAGAGCAAGGGCGAGTCCTTCTATCGAGGCGAGCTTGCCGAGAGAATGGACAAGTACGCCCGCGAGACCGGCGGCGCGCTGCGCAAGGAGGACCTCGCCGCGCACAAGGCCGACTGGGTCGATCCGATCAGCCTCACCTATCGCGGCACGACGCTGCACGAGATCCCGCCATCGGGCCAGGGCATCGGCGCGCTGATGGCGCTGGGCATCCTCGAGAACTTCGACGTGGCCGACCACGATCCCGACAGCGCCGCGATGGCGCACCTGCGCATCGAGGCGATGAAGCTCGCCTTCGCCGACATCTGGCGCTACGTGTCCGATCCGCGATTCATGGAAGTGACGCCCAAGCAGATGCTCGACAAGGGCTATCTGAAGAGCCGCGCCAAGCTGATCGATCCGAAGAGGGCGCAGAACTTCGGACCCGGCACGCCCAAGGACGGCGGCACGATCTATCTCGGCGCGGCTGACGCGTCGGGCATGATGATCTCGCTGATCCAGTCGAACTACACCGGCTTCGGCTCGGGCATCGTGCCGCCCGGCACCGGCATCGCGCTCCAGAACCGCGCCTCGGGCTTCGTCACCACCAAAGGCCATCCCAACGAAGTCGGCCCCAACAAGCGGCCCTACCACACGATCATCCCGGCCTTCATCACCAAGGACGGCAAGCCGGTCGCGACCTTCGGCCTGATGGGCGGCGCCATGCAGCCGCAGGGCCACATGCAGGTCTTCTCGCGCATCGTCGACTACGGCCAGAACCCGCAGGCCGCCATCGACGCGCCACGCTGGCGCGTGCATGAGAACGACGGCACGATCTGGACGGAAAGCCACATGGCGCCCGACACCGCGAGCGGCCTCGAGGCGCTCGGCCACAAGCTCACGCGTCAGCCGTGGCCGAACGGCGCGTTCGGCGCCAGCCAGATCATCTGGAAGTTCCCCGACGGCGGTCCCTATCTCGGCGCCTCGGAGAGCCGGCGCGACGGCGCGGCAGTTGGTTTCTAGGGTTTCCATCGAGGGCGGCGGGTTCCGCATCAACGGAACGCCGACCTATGCCGGACGCAGCTGGCGCGGCCATCGCATCGAGGGCCTGCTGTTCAACAGCCGCATGGCCAACGCCATCGCCGACGACGAGAACCCGGCGACGCGCGGCGCCTGGGCCTATGCCGACGGCGACTCGGATGCCGAGCGCAGCACGCGCGAATTCGTTGCCGCCCTACCGAGCTATCGCACGCACGGGCTGATGGCGGTCTGCATCAACCTCTCCGGCGGCAGCCCGCAGGGCTATTCCTGGAACCAGCCGTGGAGGATCTGCGGCTTCAACGGCGACGGCACGATCAAGCCGGCCTGGGAGGCGCGCCTCGATTCGGTGATCAAGGCCTGCGACCGGCTGGGCATGGTCGTGATCCTGGGCCTGTTCTACGGCAAGCAGAGCGGCACCTTCACGGACGAGGCCGCGGTGAAGGCGGCCGTCACCAACACCGTCGACTGGCTGCTGCAGCACGAAGCGACCAATGTGCTGCTGGAGATCGGCAACGAGGTCGACCTCGAGAACGTGTGGGCCCATTCGATCATCGCTGCCGAGCGCTGCCACGAGCTGATCGAGCTGGCGCGGAAGCGCGGCGGCGGAAAGATCCTGGTCAGCACCAGCCTGATCGGGATCGATGCGCCGCCCGAGGCGATCGTCGCGACGGCCGACTTCCTTCTGCCACACGGCAACCGCGTGCACGGCCCGGACAGCGCCTACCAGCCGAGCCCGCACGGCATTCGCCTGCAGCTCGCGCGCTGGCGCGCGTCGCCTTCCTATCGCGGTCAGCCGATCGTCTACAACGAGGACGACCACTTCGAGTTCGAGAAGCCGGACAACCACTTCATCGCCGCCGTCGAGGGCGGCGCCAGCTGGGGCTATTTCGACTACCGCATGAGCCGCGAACGCTTCGAGGACGGCTTCCAGTCGCTGCCGGTCGACTGGACCATCTCCTCGAAGCGCAAGCGTGCGTTCTTCGGGCTGCTGAAGGAAATCACCGGCAGCTAGTTCAAAAGACGAACGCGTGCGCTTGCGGCGTCACTTCCCGCAATAGGCCTCGATGCGATACCCGTCGGGATCGATCACGAACGCCGCGTAGTAGTTCGGGCCGTAGTCGGTGCGCACGCCAGGCTTGCCGTTGTCCTTGCCGCCGGCCTTGAGCGCCGCGGCATGGAAGGCATCGACCGCAGCACGACTCTTGGCCGCGAAGCAGAAGTGCAAGCCGGATTCCATCTCGGCTTTCACCGGCCGGCTGGCGGTCTGCACCCACAGGCCCGGGCTCTTCTCGCCGTAGCCGAGCGACGTCTCGCCATCCGACAGGCGCGTGATGTCGAGCGGCTTCAGCACCGCGTCGTAGAACTTGCCGGCCCGGTTGATGTCGCTGACGCCGATGGAAACGTGGTCGAACATGTCGCCTCCTGTATAACTATATAACTGGTTATAGGGTTATGACCACAGGCTTCGCTTGTCAACCGGTCAACCGGTTACTATTTCGGGACAATGAGCCGTCCCGACCTGTGCCTCGATTTCGCCAATACGAGGTATTGGCGCGGCCAGGCGGTGCCGACGGAGACGCTGAACGCGCCGGCCGATCTGGCGGCCTGGACCAAGGCGGCGAAGCCCATCTCGCCGAAGGAGTTCGAGCAGGCGATCGCGCTGCGCGAGACGATCTATCGGCTGTTCGATGCGCAGGCGCAGGGCAAGACGGCGTTGCGGGACCTCGAGGCGCTCAATGCGGCGCTGGCCCATGCGCCGGCCCGCAAGGTGCTGAAGCGCAATCGCGGCGGCTACGAATGGGACGTCGACGCCCGGTCCGGCACCGCGCTCGCCCTGCTGGCGCCGGTGCTATGGTCGGCCGGCGACCTGCTGGCCGGCCCGCGGCTCGACCGGGTGCGGCGCTGCGCCAATCCCGAATGCGGCTGGCTGTTCCTCGACGACAGCCGGGCCGGCAAGCGCCGCTGGTGCTCCATGTCGGCCTGCGGCAACCGTGCCAAGGCGCGGCGGCATTATCACAAGAGCAAGGACGAGGACGCCTGACCGAGTGAGACCATGAGCGCGCTGACGCCCAGAGCTTTCGTATCTGCCGCCTGTCTCTTCCTCGTCATGGCGGCGCTGCTGTTCGTGCCGCCCTGGACGCTCGACTGGTGGCAAGCCTGGCTGTTCCTGGTCGTCTATTTCGGCGGCTCGATCGTCCTGATGCTCGACCTCGCCAGGCGCGATCCGGCCCTGCTCGAGCGGCGCATGAAGGGCGGACCGTGGGCCGAGGAGCGGCTGGAGCAGAAGATCATCATGACCTTCGCCTCGCTCGGCTTCTTCGCCCTGCTGCTGATCCCCGCCTTCGACCGCCGCTTCGGCTGGTCGCATCTGCCGGTGATCGTGGTGCTCGCCGGCAACGTGCTGATGGTGATCGGCGGCTGGGGCGTGTGGCGCGTCTTCTGCGAGAACAGCTTCACCTCGGCGCGCATCGAGCTCGCGCGCGACCAGCGCGTGATCTCGACCGGCCCCTACTCGCTGGTACGCCATCCGATGTACACGACGGCGCTGGTGATGATGGTGGGGATCCCCCTGGCGCTCGGCTCGCTGTGGGCTCTGCTCGCCTTCGCGGCGATGGTGCCGGCGCTGGTCTGGCGAATTTTCGACGAGGAGAAATTCCTGGCCAGCCAGTTGCCGGGCTATGCGGAGTACAAACAAAAAGTGCGGTATCGATTGATACCGCACGTATGGTGAGCTGAAGCCTGCCTTAACGCAGGATGCTCTGCAGCTTCATCGCGACGCCCATGTCGCCTTCGATCTTGAGCTTGCCGGTCATGAACGCGGTCATGCCGTCGAGCTTGCCGTTGATCATGTCGTCGAGGTCGCTGAACGCCATCTTCAGAGTGCAGTCGGCGGCCTTGTCGTCGTTGCTGACGGCCGGCGGATTGGCGTTGCCGTCGATGAACACGACGCCCTGGTCGGTGCTGAACTTCACGGTATTGCCGAAGGACGACTTCTTCGCCGCGCCTTCCTTCATTTTCGCGGTGATTTCCTGCAAGGTCATTTGAAGTGTTCCTCCAGCCGAGAGTGCTGTGGGGGCTTACTTGACCTTTACGTAAACGTCAAATAAGGCCGCATGAACGGCCGTTCAGGCGGAGGAAGCATGTCTTATCGCTCGGTCTTCAAGCCGGGACTGTTCGCCGGCCAGACCGTGATCGTCACGGGAGGCGGCAGCGGCATCGGCCGCTGCACGGCGCACGAGATCGCGTCGCTGGGCGCGCACGTCGTCATCACCGGCCGCAAGGCCGAGAAGCTCGCCGCGGTAAAGGCGGAGATCGAGACGGCCGGCGGCTCGTGCGAGACGCACGCCTTCGACATCCGCGAGGAAGCGCAGGTCAAGGAGGCGGTGGCGAAGATCGTCGCCAGCAACGGCCGCATCCATGGCCTGTTCAACAATGCCGGCGGCCAATTCCCGGCCAACGCGGCCGACATGAGCACCAAGGGCTTCGACGTCGTGGTGCGCAACAACCTCACCGGCGGCTTCACCGTCAGCCGCGAGGTCTTCAAGCAGTCGATGGAGAGCCACGGCGGCTCGATCGTGAACATGGCCGCCGACATGAGGAACGGCTTTCCCACCATGGCGCATACGGGTGCAGCGCGCGCCGGCATGGTGAACCTGACGATGACGCTGGCCCACGAATGGGCCTTCGCCGGCGTGCGGGTGAATGCGGTGTCGCCCGGCTGGATCGCCTCCTCCGGCATGGACACCTACCAGGGCGAGTTCAAAGAGCGCATCCCCAAGCTCAAGAACTACTGCCCGCTCGGCCGGCTCGGCACCGAGAGCGAGGTGTCGGCGGTGGTTTGCTTCCTGCTGAGCGATGCCTCGGCCTACATCACCGGCACCGAGGTCCGCATCGACGGCGGCGTGCCGCTCGGCAACCGTTCGATGGATCTCACCATCACCGACCGGTCGAAACCGTTCAACGGCTTCCATCTCGCCGTGACGCCCAAAGTGCTGGGCGGCTGACATGCCCGTCATCGAATCCCAGGTCGATCGCAACAGCGACGAGTTCAGGAAGAACCGCGAGCGGATGCTGGCGGCCATCCGGGAGTTCCGCGACGCCGAAGCCAGCGTGCAGGCGGCGTCCGACAAGTCGCGCGAGCGGTTCCGCAAGCGCAAGCAGCTCATGCCGCGCGAGCGCATCGCCCTGCTGCTCGACCGGGGTGCGCCGTTCCTCGAATTGATGCCGCTCGCCGGCTACCGCATGCACGACGACAAGGACGGCTCGAGCGCCGGCGGCGGCTCGGTCGCCGGCATCGGCTATGTCGAGGGCGTGCGCTGCGTCGTGTCGGCCTCGAACTCGGCGATCAAGGGCGGCACGGTCGCGCCGTCCGGCCAGCGCAAGGGCCAGCGCGTGCAGCAGATCGTGCTCGAGAACAAGCTGCCGATCGTGCACCTCGTGGAGTCCGGCGGCGCCAACCTGCTCTACCAGGCCGAGATCTTCGTGCCGGGCGGCCGCGGCTTTGCCAACCAGGCGCGCATGTCGGCGCGCGGCATCCCGCAGGTCTGCGTCGTGCACGGCTCCTCGACCGCCGGCGGCGCCTACCTGCCCGGCCTCAGCGACTACGTCATCATGGTGCGTGGCCAGTCCAAGGTGTTCCTCGCCGGCCCGCCGCTGCTCAAGGCAGCCACGGGTGAGATCGCGACCGACGAGGAGCTGGGGGGTGCCGAGATGCACGCCACAGTCTCGGGCGTCGCCGAATGGATGGCCGAGAACGACGCCGACGGCATCCGCATGGCGCGCGAGGTCATCGCGAGCTGGCATTGGAACGACAAGCTGCCGACGAAGGCGGTGAAGCCATTCAAGGAGCCGCTGTACGACATCGAGGATCTGTGCGGCGTGGTCCCGCCCTCGCACAGGGATCCGTACGACGTGCGCGAGGTGATTGCACGGCTGGTCGACGGCTCCGAGTTCCTCGAGTTCAAGGGGCTGTTCGACCAGCAGACGATCTGCGGCTGGGCCGAGATCGAGGGCGAGCCGGTGGCCTTCATCGGCAACAACGGCCCGATCACCACCAAGGGCTCGGTGAAGGCCGCGCAGTTCATCCAGCTGTGCTGCCAGCAGGGCACGCCGATCGTCTACCTGCAGAACACGACCGGCTACATGGTCGGCACCGAGGCCGAGCGCGGCGGCATCGTCAAGCACGGCTCGAAGATGATCCAGGCGGTCGCCAACGCGACCGTGCCGCAGATCACCATCGTGATCGGCGGCAGCTTCGGCGCCGGCAATTACGGCATGTGCGGCCGCGCCTACGATCCGCGCTTCATCTTCGCCTGGCCGAACAGCCGCGTCGCCGTGATGGGCGGCGAGCAGGCGGCCGGCGTGATGAAGACCGTCACCGAGCAGAAGTTCATCCGCGAGGGCAAGGAGCCGCCCAGGGAACAGATCGACAAGATGTACAAGGCGATCGTCGACCAGTTCGACAAGGAGTCGACGGCGCTCTACGGCACCGCGCACCTATGGGACGACGGCATCATCGACCCCCGAGACACCCGCAAGGTGCTCGCCTTCACATTGTCGATCGCCCGAGAATCGATCGTGCGCCCGCTCAATCCCATCACCTTCGGCGTGGCGAGGATGTAGTCGATGACGAAGAACATCCGTCGATCCCCCCGCTCACCTCACCCTGAGGAGCGAGCGCAGCGAGCGTCTCGAAGGGCGGCAACCCGCACCCCGTCTGCGGCCACCCTTCGAGACGCCACGCTACGCGTGGCTCCTCAGGGTGAGGTGGTATGGGGTCGTGCATGGATGGCGGGTCCCGCAGTCGCGTGCAAGGAACAATCTCCATGAAATTCACGCCCGAACACGAGGCCCTGCGCCAGACCTGGAAGACGCTGATCGACCGCGAGATCAATCCGTATGTCGACGAGTGGGAGAAGGAGGGCCAGTTCCCTGCCCACGCGCTGTTCAAGAAGATGGGCAATGCGGGCCTGCTGGGCGTCGACAAGCCGGTCGAGTTCGGCGGCTCGGGGCTGGACTTCTCGTACGCCATGGTCTGCTCTGAATCGCTCGGCTGGGTGAATGGCGGCTCGGTGCCGATGGGCACCGGCGTGCAGATCTCGATGGCGACGCCGGCCCTCGCCCGCTACGGCAGCGACGAGCTGCGCAAGGAGTTCCTCGCGCCGTCGATCGCCGGCGACTACGTCGCCTGCCTCGGCGTGTCGGAGACCGGCGCAGGTTCCGACGTCGCCTCGATCAAGACCACCGCCCGCCGGGTCGGCGGCGACTGGGTGATCAACGGCGGCAAGATGTGGACCACCAACGGCGCGCAGGCCGACTGGATGTGCCTGCTGGCCAATACCGGCGAGGGCCAGGTCCACAAGAACAAGTCGCTGATCGTCGTGCCGATGAAAACCAAGGGCCTGTCGATCGTGAAGAAGCTCAACAAGCTCGGCATGCGCGCGTCGGACACCGTGCAGACCTTCTTCGACGAGGTGAAGGTGCCGGTGCGTTACACGATCGGCCAGCCGGGCCAGGGCTTCATCTACCAGATGCAGCAGTTCCAGGAGGAGCGGCTGTGGGCCGGCGCCGGCACGCTGATGGGCTGCGACCGCATCATCAACGCCACGATCGACTACACGCGCGAGCGCCAGGTGTTCGGCAAGCCGTTGCTCGACAACCAGGTCGTCCACTTCCGCCTCGCCGAGCTCAAGAGCGAGGTCGAGGCGCTGCGGTCGCTGGTCTATCGCGCCTGCGAGGAATATCTCGCCGGCAACGACGTCACCATGCTGGCCTCGATGGCCAAGCTGAAGGCCGGGCGTTTGCGCCGCGAGGTGTCGGACGCCTGCCTGCAATACTGGGGCGGCGCCGGCTACCTGTGGGACAGCCCGGTCGCGCGCGCCTATCGCGACGGCCGGCTGGGCTCGATCGGCGGCGGCGCCGACGAGGTCATGCTGCAGATCATCGCCAAGCTCATGGGCAACATGCCGCGGCTGGGCAACCGATGAACATTCTTGCCGGGTCGCGGGCGTCCCGCCCGCTCATGACTCTGAGCGGGCGTCCCGCCCGCGGTCCCGGAAGATAAGGAACACGCATGCAGTTCACACAGGAACATGCCGAGATCCGCCGCACCCTGCGGGCAATCATCGACAAGGACATCAATCCGCATGTCGACCAGTGGGAGGAGGACGGCATCTTCCCCGCCCACGAGGTCTTCAAGAAGCTGGGCGATGCCGGCCTGCTCGGCATCAACAAGCCGGTCGAGTTCGGCGGCATGGGGCTCGACTATTCCTATGCCATGGTGATGGCCGAAGAGCTGGGCCACATCACCTGCGGGTCCGTGCCGATGGCGATCGGCGTGCAGACCGACATGGCGACGCCCGCCCTCTCCCGCTACGGCAGCGACGAGTTGCGCCGCGAGTTTCTCGCGCCCTCCATCGCCGGCGACTATGTCGCCTGCCTCGGCGTGTCGGAGGTCGGCGCAGGCTCGGACGTCGCCTCATTGAAGACGACCGCGCGCCGCGTCGGCGGCGACTACGTGATCAACGGCGGCAAGATGTGGACGACCAACGGCACCCAGGCCGACTGGATGTGCCTGCTGGCCAATACCGGCGAGGGGTCCGTGCACAGGAACAAGTCGCTGATCTGCCTGCCGATGAAAACCAAGGGCGTGCAGGTCGTGAAGAAGCTCGACAAGCTCGGCATGCGCTCGTCGGACACAGCGCAGATCTTCTTCGACGAGGTGAAGGTGCCCGTGCGCAACCTGATCGGCCAGGAGGGCATGGGCTTCGTCTACCAGATGCAGCAGTTCCAGGAGGAGCGGCTGTGGGGTGCGATCTCGGCCGTGGTCGGCATGGAGCGGCTGATCGACGAGACCGCCGAGTACACCCGCGAGCGCAAGGTGTTCGGCCGGCCATTGCTCAACAACCAGATCATCCACTTCAAGCTTGCCGAGTTGCGCACCGAGATCGAGCTGGTCCGCTCGCTCTGCTATCGCGCCTGCGAGGAATATCTCGACGGCAACGACGTAACAATGCTGGCCTCGATGGCGAAACTGAAGGCCGGCCGCATGATGCGCCAGGTGACCGACGGCTGCCTGCAATACTGGGGCGGCGCGGGCTACCTGTGGGAGGCGCCGACCACGCGCGCCTTCCGCGATTCGCGCCTCGCGTCGATCGGCGGGGGCGCCGACGAGGTCATGCTGCAGATCATCTCCAAGGGCATGGGCACCTTGCCCCGGCCGGCGGGGCGATAATGCGCACGACAGTCATCACAACAGCCGTGTCATCCCGAGCGAAGCGAGGGGCCTTTGGCGGCGTCGACCAAGGGTCCCTCGCTTCCCTCGGGATGACACCGGTGTGGCAATGGGCAATGTGCGCCATTGATGGAGTTGTTCATGGCTGAGCTCAAGGACACGTACGAGGCCCTGCTGGTGCGGCGCGAGCGCTCGCGGCTGCACGTCACGCTCAATCGCCCCGAGGTAAAGAACGCCCTCAACCCGACGCTGATCGGCGAGCTGAAACAGGTGTTCGCCGCGCTGCGTGACCGGCGCGACATCAAGGTCGTGATCCTGCGCGGCGCGGGCGGCACCTTCTGCGCCGGCGCCGATCTGAAGAACATGGAGCAGAGCTTCACGGAGGCACCGAAGCCCGGCCAAAAGGATCCGATCGCGATCAACAATCGCGAATACGGCAGCTTCCTCGAAGCGGTGAACACCACGCCACAGACCGTGGTGGCGGCGGTCGAGGGCTACGCCATCGCCGGCGGCTTCGGCCTGCTGTGCGTGTCGGACGTCGCGATCTGCACCGAGGACGCGGGCTTCGCCATGAGCGAGACGGCGATCGGCATCGTGCCGGCGCAGATCGCGCCGTTCGTCGCCGCGCGCATCGGCGTGCCCAACACGCGCCACCTCGCTCTCACAGCCGCCCGTTTCAAAGGCGCGGACGCGCTGCGCTACGGCATCGTCCATCACCTGGTGAAAGACACGGCGGCGCTCGACGCCAAGCTGGAAGAAGTCCTGAGGCAGATCGACCGCTGCGCGCCGCTCGCCAATGCGCTGACCAAGGCGGTCGTCATGAAGGTCGGCAGCGAGCCGCTCTCCCAGGTGCTCGACTTCGCCGCCGACAAGTTCGCCGAGGCGCGCCGCAGCCCCGAGGCGGCCGAAGGCCTGCGCGCCTTCGCCGAGAAGCGCCCGCCGAAATGGGCCGTGGAGTGATGGCCTTCTCGACGATCCTGGTCGCCAATCGCGGCGAGATTGCCTGGCGCATCATGCGCACCGCGAAGGCGATGGGCTATCGCACCGTCGCGGTCTATTCCGACGCCGACAAGGACGCGCCGCATGTCGCCTTCGCGGATCAAGCAGTGCGGATCGGCCCGCCACCGGTCGGCGAAAGCTATCTCAGCATCGACCGCATCCTCGAAGCCGCACACACCTCCGGCGCCGATGCGATCCACCCGGGCTACGGCTTCCTGTCGGAGAATGCGGAGTTCGCCACAGCCTGCGAGAAGGCCGGTCTCGTGTTCATCGGCCCGCTGCCGGCCGCCATTGCGGCGATGGGCAACAAGGCGGCCGCCAAGCGTCGCATGATCGAGGCCGGCGTGCCGTGCGTGCCGGGCTACCAGGGCGCCGACCAGAGCGACGGAAATCTCGAGACGGAGGCGCGCAAGATCGGCCTGCCGGTCATGGTGAAGGCCGCGGCGGGCGGCGGCGGCCGGGGCATGCGGCTGGTCACCGAGGACAGTGAACTGATCGAGGCGATCCGCACCGCGCGCACCGAGGCCGAGAGCGCCTTCGGCTCGGGCGAGCTGATCCTCGAGAAAGCGGTGGTCGATGCACGCCACGTCGAGATCCAGGTCTTCGCCGATGCGCACGGCACCGTCCTCCATCTCGGCGAGCGCGACTGCTCGGTGCAACGCCGGCATCAGAAGGTGATCGAGGAAGCGCCCTCGCCGGCCGTCGACGCCGACCTGCGGCATCGCATGGGCGCGGCGGCGATCGCTGCCGCGAAAACCATCGGCTATCGCGGCGCCGGCACGGTCGAGTTCCTGCTGGGCGCGGACGGCGCCTTCTACTTCCTCGAGATGAATACTCGCCTGCAGGTCGAGCATCCGGTGACCGAGGCGATCACCGGCCTCGATCTGGTCGAATGGCAGCTTCGGGTCGCGCGCGGCGAGCCGCTGCCCCTCAGCCAGGAGCAGGTGCGCCTGCAGGGTCATGCCATCGAGGTCCGGCTCTACGCCGAGGATGCCTATGCCGGCTTCCTGCCGCAGACCGGCCGGATCGACATGTGGCGACCGGCGACCGGGCCGGGCGTGCGCATCGACCATGGCATGAAGGAAGGGCTGGCGATCTCGTCCTTCTACGATCCGATGATCGCCAAGGTCATTGCCTTTGGCGCCACCCGCGAGGAGGCGCGGCTGCGGCTGATCAAGGCATTGCGCGACACGGTGGTGCTCGGTCCGACGACCAACCGACACTTCCTGATCAAGCTGCTGGAGCATCCGGAGTTCGCCGCCGGCAAGGCAACGACCGCCTTCCTCGGCAAGCACCGTTTCGCTGCGCCCGAGCTCACCGAGGCGCATTGGAAAGCCGCAGCATCCCTGCTGTGGCAGAAGTCGGCCAGCCGCTATCCCGTCAATCTGCGTGGATGGCGCAACTCCAATCCCGAGCCGACGCCCTTCCGTCTCGCCGTGGGCGACACGGAGCGCGTGCTGCAGCTCGGCGAACCGGGAGTCCCATCGGTGCTGCACGTCATCGACGGCAACGACGTCGTGGTCGACTTCGATGGCCTGACCGTGCGCTTCCAGGACCGCACCTACATGCCGCCGGCCTCGGCCGCAGCGGGCAGCGACGGCAAGCTGCGGGCGCCGATGGACGGCCGCATCGTCGCCATCAAAGTTGCAGCCGGCGACAAGGTCGTGCGCGGCCAGACGCTGGTCGTGCTCGAGGCAATGAAGATCCAGCACCAGCTCAAGGCGGCGCTGGATGCCTGCGTCGAATCGATCGCAGTCCAAGAAGGCCAGCAGGTCGCCAATCGCACCGTGCTGGTTACAATGAGCGATGCCGCTGCACGTTGAACGCGTCTCGCACCAGTACGGCCCCGTCGCGGCGCTCGACAGCATCGATCTCGACATCGCCGACGGCGAGACCGTCGCCCTGATCGGCCCGTCGGGCTGCGGCAAGAGCACCCTGCTCGGCGTCCTGGGCGGCCTGCTGCAGCCCACCGCCGGCCAGGTGACACTATCGGGCAAGCCGCCGGCCGATTCGCTCAATCCCTTCACCTACGTCTTCCAGGACTTCGCCCTGCTGCCGTGGCGCACCGTCGAGGCCAACGTGGCGCTGGCGCTCGAGCACCGCCTGAACCCCGCGGAGCGGCGCGAGCGCGTGGCGGCGGCGCTCGCCCTCACCGGCCTTGCCGACTTCGCCGGCGCCTATCCCAAGCAGCTTTCCGGCGGCATGCGCCAGCGCGTCGGCATCGCCCGGGCGCTGGTCGTGCGGCCGGCGGTGCTGCTGCTCGACGAGCCCCTGTCGGCGCTCGACGCGCAGACGCGCGAGCTCTTGATGGAGGACCTGCTGCGCATCTGGGCGCGCGAGAAGAGCACGCGCGTGTACGTGACCCACAATCTCGAGGAAGCAGCCCGGCTCGCCGATCGTGTCGTGGTGCTGTCGCGCCGACCTGGCCGCATCCGCGAGATCGTGCGCATCGATGCGCCGATGTCGGAGCGCGCCGCGATCATCCCCGAAGTGCAGCGCAAGCTGTGGGCCCTGATTCGCGACGAGGCGGCGACCGCCGACCGCGAGGTGCAAAGTGTCTGAGCGCCAGCCGGTTCCCTTCCGCGGCGGCGGTTTCGCGCCCGCGCCGCGCCGTGTCCTGCCGTGGGTCGTGTTCGCCGTCCTGATCGGGCTGTGGCAGATCGCCTCCAACACCGGCCTGCTGCCGCCGCTCTTCATGCCGAGCCCGCTCAGCGTCGTGAAGGCGCTGGTGGCGCTGTGGCAGGACGGCACGCTGGTCGGCCATGTCACCGCCTCGCTGGCCCGCATCATCCCGGGCTGGCTGATCGGCACTGCCGCCGGGCTGGCGGTCGGGCTCGCCATGGGCATCTTCTCGGCTGCGCGCGCGGCCGGCATACCGATCGTCTCGGCATTGTTCCCGATCCCCAAGATCGCCCTGCTGCCGCTGCTGATCCTGTGGTTCGGCATCGGCGAGCCGTCGAAGATCGCCACGATCGCGCTCGGCGTGTTCTTCCCGACGACCATCTCGGCCTACACAGCCTGCGATTCGGTGCCGCGCAACCTGATCCGCATGGGCCAGAGCTTCGGCCTGCCGGCGCGCGACATCGTCGCCAAGATCCTGCTGCCGGGCGCCATGCCCGGCATCCTGGCCGGCTTCCGCATCTCCGCTTCCGTGGCGCTGCTGCTGGTGGTCGCGGCCGAGATGATCGGCGCGCAGCAGGGCATCGGCGCCTTCGTGCTGACCGCCGGCAGCCTGATGCAGACCGACCAGCTGCTGGCGGGGGTGGTCATGCTGTCGCTGCTGGGCCTCCTGATCGCCTGGGGCCTTGGCATGCTCGAACGCGCGTGGCTCAAATGGCGGTGAGTGTGTTGGGAGGAAGTAATTGATGCTGCGTAGAACCCTGCTCGCCGCCGTGCCGGCGAGCGTCGCCGCCGGCCGCGCCTGGGCGGACACCTATCCCAGTCGGCCGATCACCATGATCGTGCCGTTCGCTGCCGGCGGGCCGACCGACCTGATGGCGCGCATCATGGGCGAGCGCATGGCCAAGGAGCTCGGCCAGCAGTTCATCATCGACAACACGACGGGCGCGGCGGGCACCATCGCCGTCGGCAAGGCGGTGCGCGCGGCACCCGACGGCTACACGATCAGCATCGGCCATGTCGGCACCCATGTCGCCAATGGCACGATCTACAAGAACCTGAACTACAACCTGCTGACCGACCTCGAGCCGATCACGCGCCTGCCGCAAAATCCGATGCTGGTGGTCACCTCCAACCAGATGCCGGTCAAGGACCTCAAGGAGCTCGTCGACTACCTCAAGGCCAACGGCGACAAGGTCCCCGGCGGCACGGCGGGCTTCGGTTCAGCCTCGCACCTCGGCGCCCTTGCCTTCTTCGCCGCCACGGGCACCAAGTATCAGCTCATCCCCTATCGCGGCACGGGGCCGGCGATGCAGGACCTGGTGGCCAACCAGATCCAGGTGATGGTCGACCAATCGGCCAATTCGCTGCCGCAGGTGCGCGCCGGCAAGATCAGGGCCCATGCCGTCACGGCCAAGAAGCGCTCGTCCGCCGCGCCGGAAATCCCGACCGCCGCCGAGGCCGGCTACCCGATGGACATCTCGATCTGGCATGGCCTGTGGGCGCCAAAGGGCACGCCACCAGAGATCATCGCCAGGCTGAATGCCGCCGCCATCGCCGCCCTGAAGGATCCCGACATCCGGCACCGCATGGAGGATCTCGGCCAGGACATTCCGACGCCGGAAGAGATGGCGCCCACTGCCTTCGCCGCTTTCCACAAGGAGGAGTACGCACGCTGGCAGAAAATCCTCGAAGCGGCGAACGTGAAGATCGAATAGCTACGCGAACGCCGGCGGCACCGGACAAGGCGGCAGCAGCTTCTCCAGCACCTTGGCGACACCCAGCAGCTTCGCCTCGCCCCAGCGCTTGCCGGTGAGCTGCAGGCCGATCGGCAAGCCCTCCTTCGAGAAGCCGCACGGCAGCACGACCGAGGGCTGCCCGGTCAGGTTGGCGAGATAGTTGTACGACGTGCCGGCGAAGAAGTACGGATAGGGCCGGCCGTCGATCACCAGCGGCTCCTTCTGGCTCTGGCGCACGAACGCGGCGCCGGGCATCACCGGCATCAACCAGGCGTCGTAGTCGTCGAGCAGGCTCTCGCAGCGGCGCATGGCCTGGTCGCGCCGGTCGAGCACGGCGAAGAACGCCGCCATGTCGAGGCGCGCGCCGCGCGCCGCCGAGCGCGCTGACGGATCGTCCGAATCGATCATCGGGAAGAAGCGCTCGCGCACCTCCAGCGGCTGCAATGCGTTGATCAGGTACTGGAAGAGGTCGCACCAATCCTCCCAGCTTTGCGTCCAGTCGAGTCCGTCGGGCACCGCCCGCTTCACCTTGGCACCGGCCTTCGACAGGAGCTTCGCGGTCGCCTGCACGACCTTCGCCGTGTCCTGCGAGACCTCGACCAGCGGGTTGGATTCCAGCACTGCGATCCTGAGATCGGAGGCCTTGAGCTTCGGCACCGGGCCGATCGGGACCGGCGGCACCTCGGCCTCGTAGCCGTCCGGACCGGCGATGATGCGCAGCGCGGCCTCGAGATCGTCGACCGACCGCGCGAGCGGGCCGAACACGCCCATGTAGCGCACCACGCGCGTCTTGCCCGGCAAGTCCGGCACGTGGCCGCGGCTCGGCACGCGCCATTCGGTGGGCTTCAGCGAGAAGATCCCGTTGTAGTGCGCCGGGTTGCGAACCGATCCACCGATGTCGCTGCCCAACTCGAGCGGCGACAGCCGCGCCGCCACGGCGGCGGCGCCGCCGCCGGTCGAGCCGCCGGCGCCGCGCGCCAGGTCCCACGGATTCTTCGTGACGCCGAACAGGGGGCTGTCGGTCTGAAAGTCGGCGCACAGCTCCGGTACGTTGGTCTTGCCGAGGATGACCGCACCGGTGGCGCGCAGGCGTGCCACCAGGGACGCGTCGGTCGTGGCGACATTGTCCTTGAGCGGCGGATGGCTCGAGGTTGTTCGCAGACCGGCCACATCGAAGGCTTCCTTGATGGTGATCGGCACGCCATGCAGCGGGCCGAGAGTCGCGCCGCTCTTTGCTGCAGCGCGATCAGCCGCGCCGGCACTCTTGAGGGCGCGGTCGCGATCGATCGTCACCAGCGCATTGATCGATGCGTTCAGGCGCTCGATGCGGTCGAGATGGGCTTCGGTCACCTCACGCGACGTGAGCTTTCCATTTCGTATGGCGCGAGCAAGCGACGTGGCGGTCTCGAAACACGGGTACATTGCATGGCTCCCCTGCGGCACCCGAAGGCTAGCCGCCTCGGAAACAGGCGGCTATAGACGATGGCGGGGAATTCCAGGGGGTGCATTGAGCCTCGCGAACAAGACGCTGTTCATCACCGGCGCCAGCCGCGGCATCGGTCTCGCCATCGCGACGCGGGCCGCCCGCGACGGCGCCAACATCGCGATCGCCGCCAAGACGGTGAGGCCCGATCCTCGGCTTCCCGGAACCATCTTCAGCGCTGCTGAGACGATCGAGAAAAACGGCGGTAAAGCGCTGCCTTTGCCATGTGACATCCGCGACGAGCAGAGCGTCGAGACGGCCGTCGCCGAGACCGTGGCGCGGTTCGGCGGCATCGACATCCTGGTGAACAACGCGAGCGCCATCAGCCTGACGGGCACCCTGCAGACCCCGATCAAGCGCTATGACCTGATGACCCAGATCAATGCGCGCGGCACCTTCCTGGTCTCGCAGAAGTGCATCCCGCACCTGCTGAAGGCCGGCAACCCGCACGTGCTGAACCTCTCGCCGCCGCTCGACTTCGACGTGAAATGGTTCGCGAACCACCCGGCCTACACGCTGGCCAAATACTCGATGTCGGTCTACGCGTGGGCGATGGCGGAAGAGTTCAAGGGCAAGATCGCGTTCAACGGCCTGTGGCCGCGGACCGGCATCGCGACGGCGGCGATCCAGAACGTGCTGGGCGGCGAGGAAGGCATGAAGCGCTGCCGCAAGCCCGAGATCATGGCCGACGCGGCCCATGTGATCCTGAACAAGCCGGCCAGGGACTGCAGCGGCAACTTCTTCATCGACGACGAGGTGCTGGCGGCCGAAGGCGTCACCGACTTCGACCAGTACGCCGTCTCGCCCGGCACGCCGCTGATGCCGGACTTCTTCGTGCCCGCGCCCGGCGCGCGCACGGTCGTCGGGCGGAGCTGAGATCTTGGCGACGTTCATCCTCGTCCACGGCGCGGGCCATGGCGGCTGGTGCTGGGAGAAGGTCCAGCCGATCCTCGAGAGCCACGGCCACAAGGTCTGCGCTCCCGACCTCCCGGGCCTCGGCAAGGATCCCACGCCGCCAGCCAACGTCACGCTCGCCGACAATGTCGAGAAGATCTCGCGCCTGCTCGACAAGATGGAGGAGCCGGTGGTGCTGGTCGGCCACGCGCTGGGCGGCGTCACCATCAGCCAGACCGCCGAGGCGCGACGGCGCCGCATCAAGGCGCTGGTCTATGTCTGCGGGCTGATGCCGCCGTCGGGCAAGGCGAGCCGCGAGATGACCGCGGGTGACCCCGAGATCCTGTTCCGTCGCTCGCGCGAAGTCAGCCCTGACGGCCTCACCTACACCTTCGCCCGAGCGCAACTGCCAGCGCTGTTCTACCAGGACTGCTCGCCGGAAGACCGTTACCGTGCGATGGAGCGGCTGCGGCCGCAGCCGATCTCGATCTCGACCACGCCGCTCACCCTGACCGAGGAGCGCTACGGCTCGGTGCCGCGCTGGTACATCGAGTGCACGCTCGACAACGCCATCCGCATCGGCCGCCAGCGGGCGATGGTGAAGACTCTGCCCTGCAAGGTGATCACCATGGAATGCGGCCACAGCCCGTTCTACAGCAATCCCGAGGAGCTGGTGGAGCATCTGGAGGCCATCGCGGCCTCCTAGGCGTTATCCTGTCATCATCGAGTGACAGGAGACCCGCCATGGCCGCGCCTCGCCCCTCCAAGACCCGCATCGGCAATCACGTCCTGCGGCCCGAGACCCTGATGCTGGGGTACGGCTACGACCCCGCATTGTCGGAAGGCGCCGTCAAGCCGCCGGTCTTCCTCACCTCGACCTTCGTCTTCCGCTCGGCCGAGGAAGGCCGCGACTTCTTCGACTACACGTCGGGCCGCAAGCAGCCGCCGCCCGGCAGCAATGCGGGGCTCGTCTATTCGCGCTTCAACCATCCCAACAGCGAGATCGTCGAGGACCGGCTCGCCGTCTACGAGGGCGCCGAGACCTGCGGTGTGTTCGCCTCGGGCATGGCAGCGATCACCACGACGATCCTGGCCATCGCCCGTCCCGGAGACGTTGTCCTGCACTCGCAACCGCTCTATGGCGGGACCGAGACGCTGCTCGCCAACACGATGGCGAACTTCGGCATCGGCGCGGTCGGCTTCGTCGATGGCGTCGACGAGGCGGCCGTTCGCCAGGCCGCGCAGACGGCGCGCGGCAAGGGCCGGGTCTCGCTGATCCTGGTCGAGACGCCCGCCAACCCGACCAATACGCTGGTCGACATCGCCCTACTGCGGCGGGTCGCCGACGAAATCGGCGCCGCGCAGGGCTTTCGGCCGGTCCTCGCCTGCGACAACACTCTGCTCGGCCCGGTCTTCCAGCATCCGCTGGCGCACGGCGCCGATGTGTCGCTCTATTCGCTCACCAAATATGTTGGCGGCCACTCCGACCTGATCGCCGGCGCCGCGCTCGGATCGAAGGCGACCATGGCGCCGATCAAGGCCCTGCGCGGCAGCGTCGGCAGCCAGCTCGATCCGCATTCCTGCTGGATGCTGGGCCGCTCGCTCGAGACGCTGGCGATCCGCATGGAGCGGGCCAACTCCAACGCCCGCGTGGTCGCCGAGTACCTGCGCGACCATCCCAAGGTCGACCGCGTCCACTATCTCGAGTTCCTCGAGCCCAGCGCGAAAGCGGCCGATACCTACGCCCGGCAATGCACCGGCGCCGGATCGACCTTCTCCTTCGACATCAAGGGCGGACAGAAAGAGGCGTTCGCGTTCCTCAATGCCCTGCAAGTCTTCAAGCTGGCAGTCAGCCTCGGCGGCACCGAGTCGCTGGCCAGTCATCCCGCGGCGATGACCCATTCCGGCATTCCGGCCGCCGTGCGCGCCCGCATTGGCGTCCTCGACACGACCATCCGGATGTCCGTCGGCATCGAGCATCCGGACGACCTCGTCGCCGACCTGACGCAGGCCTTGGCGGCCGCGTGAGGGGTCCTTGTCTTTTCTGCGCGGTGCGGGCTCTCGCGCCTCAGAAGGCGCTGCCGCCCGCCGGCGCCCTCGCTACGCTGCGGGCGCCTAGTCCCAGAAGGCGAGCGTCCGGACCTCGATGCTCTGGCGCGGGCGGGCGTTGGGCGGGGAAGTCGGATCGTTGAAGGCGGAGTGCAGCGAAAAACGCGCGCGGCCGTCCTTCTCCGAGTCGTAGCACTTGATCAGGATGGCCTCGTCGCGGGTCATCGCCGGGAAGTAGTGCCACTGGTGATCGGCGTTGTAGACGCCCTGGTAGATCTCGCCGACGCGGTCCGAGTAGACCAGGTTGCAGACCGCGAGATCCCGCGGCGCGATGCTCTCGGCGTCGACGAAGCCGAGCGGCGTCGATTCGATCGGCTCGTGGGCGATGTTGCGCCAAACGTTGTACTCGGCGAATCGCTTCTTCAGCCGCTGCTCGGCCTCCGCCGGCGGCAGCAGGTCGCGCACGCGTTGCGGGCCGGATTTCTCAGTGTAGTCGTTGTGCACGCTGATCACCGGCTGGCGATAGCCGCGTTCGACCGCGCGATCGCCGGCGCGCACGGTGTGGTCGAATACCACGACCTTCGAGGCGCCGGTCTCGCGCTTCACCAGCTCCTCGACCTCGCGATAGTAGGTCGACTTCAGCTCGCCTTCGTCGAGGAAGTCGCGCACCTGCGTGTCGTGGTGCGTCAGGATGAAGGCCTGCTTGTCGAGCGACAGGTCCTTGGCGTAGGGCCGCGCGTTGTGCACGCGGACCCGAAAGAATTTGTAGTTGCCGTCGCGGCGCGGCACGCCGGTGCCGGCCGGCGGATTGTAGGTGACCGGCGGAATGCTGAGATCGGCGAGATAGTTCACATCAGCGTCGACGTAGGTCATGCCGATCCTCGGGTTGGACAGGAAGACTTCGGGACGGCGAACGTCTGGCATGGCTGCCCATTCCTTCTCATAACGTCGCCACCCTAGTTGGGTGGCACTATAGGCCGCGAAAGCCGCTGCCCTCGCGAGAAGAATTCATGGGCTCATGTCGCGGCTCATGCCGCGAGCTCCAGGATCTCCATCACCTCGGCCGGGCCCTTGATCGGCCGTGGGTTGTTCAGCACCGCCCGGTCGTGCATCGACTTCTCTGCGATCTCGCGGAAGCGGTCCTTGCCCACGCCGACCTCGCTCAGCCGCCTCGGCAGCCCGAGGCTGGCGACCAGGTTCGCCACCAGATCGGCCGCCGCCGTGTCGGGCTTGCCGAACGCCTCGCTCACCCGCTTCTGGCGCCCGGCGTTGGCCGGCAGGTTCCAGCGCAGCACCGACGGCAGCATGACGCAGGAGGTGTGGCCGTGCGGCACATGGCAGGCTGCACCCAGCACATGGCCGATGCCGTGACTCGCGCCCACGCCCACGCCGGACGTGCCGGCGCCGATCGACAGCCACATGCCGAACTGGAGGTTCAGCCGCGCCTCCATGTCGTCGGGACGAGCCTTGTGCGCCGGCAACGCCGAGGTCAGCAGCTTCAGCGCCTCGGTCGAGGTGCCCAGCGCGAACGGGTTGGCCTGTTGCGAGCACAGCCGCTCGACTGCGTGGTCGACCGCCTTGAGACCGGTCGACAGCATCAGGTCCATCGGAGTCGCGAGCGTTGCCGCCGGATCGAGCACGATCACCCGCGGCACGATCAGCCGATGGCCGAAACTCTCCTTGATGCCATGGCGCGGATCGCTGATGCCGGCATAGGCGTTGAACTCGGCGGCCGACAGGGTGGTCGGCACCGCGATCATGCGGATCGGATCGGCGGGCGGCCTGATCGCCTCCGATGGCGGTGCCGCCCCCTCCTTCGGCCGGCCCGCGCGATAGGCATCGAGGTCCTCGATCGTCGCCACGTTCTGCCACAGCGCGATCAGCATCACCTTTGTGGCGTCGATCGCCGAGCCCCCGCCGACGGTCACGATCAGATCGGCCTTCGCCTCGCGCGCCCTTTGTGCACCCTCCACGACACAAGGCCGCGGCGAGTGCGCCGTGATGCCTGCGTAGACGCCCGCATAGCGGTCGCCCAGCTCCTTGATCACGTCGGCCAGCACCGCGCTTTGCGCCACCGACTTGGTCGTGGTGACGAACACGCGTCGTGCGCCCAGCCGCTCGGCCTCGGCCCGCACTGCGGCTCCTGCCGGGCGGCCATAGACGACGCGCTCGATGTCCTGATGTCCGTGAATGCCGTTCAGCATGGTCGCCTCCTCCCGGCGTGGCTATAACGAGCTGTCTTTGTTCGGGAGTGAAGCGAAATGCCGGGCGCCTTGGAAGGCCTAAAAGTCATCGATCTTTCGCGTGTTCTGGGCGGGCCCTACTGCGCCCAGATGCTGGCCGATCACGGCGCCGAGGTGATCAAGATCGAGCCGCCGCAGGGCGACGAGACGCGGCTGTGGGGCCCTCCGTTCGATGCCGACGGCATCTCCGCCTACTTCGCCGGTATCAACCGCAACAAGCGGACGGTGGCGCTCGACCTCTCGAAGCCCGAGGGCCGCACAGTGCTGCTCAAGCTGCTCGAGGACGCCGACGTGCTGATCGAGAACTTCAAGACCGGCACGATGGAGAAATGGGGCCTCGGCTACGACACGCTCTCGCAGAAATTCCCTGGGCTCGTGCATGCGCGCGTCTCGGGGTTCGGCGCCGACGGGCCGCTCGGCGGCTATCCGGGCTACGACGCGATGGTGCAGGCCTCGGCCGGCCTGGTGTCAGTGAACGGCGCGCCCGAAGCCGGGCCGGTGCGCATCGGCGTGCCGGTGGTCGATCTCTCGACCGGCATGAATGCCTGCATGGGCATCCTGATGGCGCTGTTCGAGCGCACGAAATCGGGCAAGGGCCAGTTCGTCGACGCCACGCTCTACGACAGCGCGATCGCGCTGCACCAGCCGCACGCGCCCAACTACTTCATGGCCGGGCTGAAACCCAAGCTGTTCGGCAACAGCCACGGCAACCTCGCGCCCTACGCCAACTTCCCGACCAAGGGCCGCAACATCGTGATCGGCGCGGGCAATGACGGCCAGTTCCGCAAGCTCTGCAAGATGCTGGGCAAGCCCGAGATGGCCGACGATCCGCGCTTCAAGACCAACAAGGACCGGTTGGCCAACAAGGCGGCGATGGAGGCAGAGCTGGCGGCGCTCACCAAGGACCGCGACGGCGAGTCCTTCGCCAACGAGCTGATGATGAACGGCGTGCCGTCCGGCGCGGTGCAAGAAGTGCCCGACGTGATGGAGCATCCGCATACCAGGCACCGCAACATGGTCTGGGAGAAGGACGGCTATCGCAACGTCGGCAATCCGGTGAAGCTCTCCCGCACCCCGCCCAGCGTGCGCAGCAAGCCGCGCAAGTACGGCATCGATACCCGCGCAGTGCTGGCCGAGCACGGCTTCTCCGATGGCGAGATCGACAAGCTGATCGCGTCCGGCGTCGCGCTCACCGAGATCCGCAAGGCGTGAAGTAGCGGCTGATCCGACAACCTTCACCTCACCCTGAGGAGGCCGCGAAGCGGCCGTCTCGAAGGGCGGGCAACAGGCAAGGTACGCGTGCCCACCCTTCGAGACGCTCGCTGCGCTCGCTCCTCAGGGTGAGGTGAAGCGTGAGTGACGCATTATGCCTTCCTGCTCACCGTCTTGAGGTCGAGCTGGGTTTGCAGCAGGAGGGCGTGGGTCTCCTCGACGTTGTGGCGCAGCGAGGTCCGCGCGACCTCGATCTGGTTGGCGATCTGATGCAGCTCGTCGAACGACTTGCGGATGGCAGCCTCGATGCGGCCCCGGTGCTGCGGCTGGCCCTCGGTGCTCATCCACCAGTCCTTCAGCTTCTCGAGCTCGGCGCGCTTGTCGTCGAAGCGGTGTGGGCCGGCCTTGGCCTCCCAGTCGGCCAACGCCGACTGCCACAGCTTGCGCGCCTCATGCTCGCGCACCACGAAGGTCGCGACGTCGAGCGAGCCGCGTAGCGCCCAGCGCACCAGGAAGAACAGCACGATCGCCGCGGCGAAGAACACCAGCCGGCCGAGGGTCGGCAGGTCGATGCTGAAGCTCAGCGCCGCCGGCACGACGGCGACCACGAAAGCGACCGGCCCCTGCCACGAGCGCCGCCGCAGGGCACGCCGCGCGACCGGTGAGAGCTTGGGCTTGGCCGCATTAGCCGTGACGTCCGGCGCGGGCCCGGGATGGGGGATGTCGAGCAGCTGCTGCCAGAAGGCGCCCAGGTCGAACAGCCCCGCCGTCGCCTCAGAGACCTCGGTGGAGAACAATGGCACGCCGGTGGCCGCCTCGATGCGGCACCAGGGGCAGGAGACCAGCTCCGAGGAATGCCAGTGCGCCACGCCGATCGGGCATTCGACCAGCGTCGCCTCCAACGCGCCCAGCGCCTCGATCCATTCGGCGGCGGACGGCCGGCCGAGATAGACCGATTCGGCGGCAAAGGCGCGTTCGAACAGCTCCGCCACCGGCGCCGACACGATGTCGATGGGAGGCGTGCCCGGCGGCTGATCCATCGAGACGAGGTGGCGCTGGCGGCCGTAGGCAAAGCGATGCTCCTTGATCGCCTGTTCGATCGGCATGTCGCCCTCGCCGAGATAGCGGCCGGCATAGGGATGGCGGCCCATGAACAGGACCAGGAAGATCATCACCGCGAGGCCGAAATCGTCATGGCTCTCGTTGCGCAGGACGCCGGCGAGCGCCTGGTCCTGCAGCTCCGGCGGTGTGAAGGTCGGCACGCCGACATCGCACGTATAGACGCGCTCGCCGTCGCGTATCTGGAAGCTGTCGCAATCGATCAGCCGCACCCGCGCATCCTGCGCCACGAGGATGCCGCCGTGATTGACGTCGGCAATCGCATGGCCCTGGGCGTGCACGGTGGCGAAGGCACGCGCCACGTTGGTCGCGACCCGGACCAGGAAGCGCCAGTCGGCGCTCGGGAAGGCCGCGCGCCGGCTCTTGGGGCTGTAGAGCTGGTGGATGTCGCGATAACCGGCGATCCTGGGCATGGTGAGCCCGATCGGCTCACCGGTCGGCAGCGACAACAGCTCGATCGGCCAAGCGGTCAGCCGATCGAGCGCCGGGCTGTGCGCCGCTACCATGGCGCGGATCTTCTCAGTGCGGTTCGGCGACAGCGGAACGTGGAAGATCTTGGCGACCACGTTCGGCTGGTCGGCGAGCTCGTAGATCGCCCCCTCGCCGCCCTGCCCGAGCTTGCGGCCAAGGCGCACGCGCCGGCCGTTCTCCGCCAGCACCTCCTCCGGCGGCGGGACCAGCATCATGCGCGGCGCCGCGAGGCCAGGATCAGCGTCTTGTCGTCGTCGGTGCGGCTGTTGATGGTCGGGCTCGACAGGTACTTGTCGAGCGCCTGCGAGAGTTCCGCATCGACGCCCGACGCCTGCGACTTGCGGAGCGGCGGGAACATGCTGTCGAAGAACGGTGCGTGCGCGGTCTTGCTGGCCTTCTGCAGCACCAGGTTCTCGATGCCGTCGGTGAAGACGGCGACTTCCTGCACCGCCTCGTCGAGCCGCAGGAACTCCATCGTCGGCACGGCACGCTGCGACGTCACGAAGTTGGTGGTGTTGGCGAACTCGCCGTGCTGCGGCCAGAAGACGTGCCGCCAGCCGGCGCCGTTGGAGATCACCATCGCACCGTCGCCGATCTGCACGAAGGCCGCGGTGTCGTTGGCGACCACTGCAGCGAGCAGGGTGCACGCATAGTCCTGCACCGTGGCGCCCGACCGGTTGGCGTCCAGCTCCATCCGGTAGACGAGGCCGGTGATCCAGCGCTCGACCAGCGGCCGCTCGATCGCCGCCACCCGGCCGCCCTTGCCGACATAGGCCTCGACGAGTCGGGCGAAGGTCTCGCAGGCGAGTGTCGCGCCGAGCTCGGCCAGCGCGGCGGAGCCTGCGCCGTCTGCGGCCGCCAGCACCATGACCGGATTGCCTCCGGCATCCCTCGTTGCGAGATGGAAATGCGCGTCCTGGCAGGGTTGCGCAGCCGTCACATGCGACTGGCCGATCGACGATGCCATCGCGACGCGCCACGGTGAAGCCGACATCATCGCTGCGCCCACCAGGCTGGAGGCAGGTCCGGTGGATGGCTGACGTGGCTGCGCGACAGGTTGCTGAGCGACGACGACAGCCAGGCGAACAGGTCGGAGAAGCGCAGGCCGGCGAGCTTGAGCGGCGCGCGCACCGAGATGCCCGACAGCACCTCCATGTCCGCCTGGTCGACGCCGACCGCAAAGAAGGAGAAGCCCTTGGCCTCCTCGCCGAGTCGCACCATCTGCGCCGCGCGATCCCAGGGATCGGTCGGCGCACCGTCGGTGATCAAAAAGATCCACGGCCGGTAGTAGGAGATGCCGTTCGCCCTATAGGCGGCCTTGCGGTGCCGGATCATCTCCAGCCCGGCGATGATCGCCGCTCCCATCGGCGTGTCGCCCGACGCCTCGAGCCGGGGCGGCTTGAACTCATCGGGCGTGTGGAAGTCGACCAGGGTCCGTACCGGGCCGAAGGTCACGACCGCCACCTCGACCCGCTTCATGGCGAGCGCATCGGCGCAAAGCTCGTGCTTGAACAGGATCAAGCCGTTGTTGAGCTCTTCGATGGCCGGCCCCTCCATCGATCCTGACGTGTCGAGCAGCAGCAGGCACGGGCAGCGCGGTTCGGGATTGTCGGCGAACTCGCTGGCACCAAAAGCCATCTGCTCCATGCTGCTACTTCTTGGTTGCCTGCTTCTTGGTTGTCGGGCCGCTCACAACCCGAACCGGATCGCCATCCGACAGTCCATCGGGCGGGCTGTCAATCACCCGATCATCGCGCGACAGGCCGGTGCCGATCTCGACCACCTGGCCGAGGTCGCGCGAGATGGTGACGGTCTTGAGCTTGACCTTGTCCGTACCGTCGAGCACCGCGACCCGCAGGCCCTTCTCGCCGAAGATCAGCGCGCCGGCCGGGATCGACAGCGCCTGGGCGTCGGCTGGCAGCTGGATGCGGGTGTTGGCGAAGGCGCCCGGCATCAGCTCGCCGGCCTTGTTGTCGACCACGACCTGCATGCGCGTGGTGCCCGAGGCCGGATCGACCGCGCGGGCCGACGCCTCGACGACGCCCTCGTAGACCTTCCCGGGATACTCCGGCACAGTGATCGCGACCTTGGTGTTCAGGGTCACCGCCGGCACGTAATTCTGCGGCACGCTCACGGTCAGCCTGAGCTTCTTCACGTCCGAGATCACGAACAGAGCCAGGCCCGCGCTCGAATCGGCGTTGATCAGCTGGCCGACGTCGGTGTTGCGGGTGGTCACGATGCCGTCGAACGGCGCCGTCACCCGCTTGAAATCCGACAGGACGACCAGTCGGTCGACATTGGCCTGCGCCGCCCGGGTCAGGGCCTGCTTGACGGTGAGATCGCCGGTTTTCTCGTCGACCGTCTGCTTGGCGACGGCATTGGTGGCGCCCATGGTCTGCCAGCGCTGCGCGGTGACCGTGGCCAGCGCCTCGGCAGCCTGCGCCGAGGCAAGGGCCGCCTTCGCCTGCAGCAACTGCTGGTCGAGATCCGGCGCCTCGATCTCGGCCATCAGCTGGCCGGCCTTCACCGGCGCGCCGATATCGACGTACCAGGCCTTCAGGAAGCCGCCGACGCGGGCATAGATCGGCGCCCGCGAATAGGCTTCGAGCCGGCCCGGCAGGTCGAGCGAGGACCGGTTGGCGCCCACCGTCGGCTCGAGCACCGCGACGGTCGGCACCGACTGTGCGGTCGTTACTTGGCGCAGGCGGGCGTCGCTGGCGTTGCGGCTCCAGACGCCGTCGACCACGACCACCGTGAGCACGACGATCGCGATCACGCCGCCCCAGGCCAGGCCGCGGCGCGAGACCTTGCCGGTCGGAGGAGGAGGCTCAGGCGACATGCGCAACTCCGTGACCACCGTCCGGCGCTTTCGCAGTCTTGCCGTGGTTGCGGTGGATGACACTGAAGACGACGGGAACGAAGATGAGTGTGGCGATGGTGGCGAAGATCAGGCCGCCGATCACGGCGCGCCCCAATGGCGCGTTCTGCTCGCCACCCTCGCCCAGGCCCAGCGCCATCGGCGTCATACCGATGATCATGGCGAGCGCCGTCATCAGTACCGGACGGAAGCGCACGAAGCCCGCCTCCAGCGCCGCGGCCGTGGCGTCGCCCAGTTCGGCCAGGCGCTCGCGCGCGAAGCTGATCACCAGCACCGAGTTGGCGGTGGCGACACCCATGCACATGATTGCCCCTGTCAGAGCCGGCACCGAGAGCGTCGTATGTGTCGTGAACAGCATCCACACGATGCCGGCCAGTGCCGCCGGAAGCGCGGTGATGATCACGAACGGGTCGCTCCACGACTGGAAGTTCACGACGATCAGCAGGTAGATCAGGACGATCGCGCCCAACAGCCCGAACAGGAGGCCGGAGAAGGCGCTTTCCATCGTCTTGACCTGACCCTGCACCTTGACGGCGCGGATCTCGGGCGAGGCCTCCTTCGCCAGCTCCGCCACCACCTTGCGCACATCGTCGGCGACCGCCCCGAGATCGCGGCCCTGCACGGCGGCGTAGATCTGCACCATGTTCTGCAGGTCATATTGCGACACGACGGCATTGGCCACGTCGCGGTGGATGTCGGCGAAGCCGCCCAGCACCTGCAGCGAGGTCGCGGCGGGCGCCATGATCGGCAGGTTGGAGAGCGACGCCAGCGAATCGAGCCGGTACTGCGGCGTCTGCAGCACGATGTTGTAGGTGATGCCGTTCTGCCGGTTGAGCCAGTAGGTCGGCGCCACCTGGCCGGAGCCCGCGAGGTTGACGACGAGCGAGTTCGTGACGTCGCGCGTGGTGAGGCCGACATACTGGGCGCGCGTGCGGTCGATATCGACGGCGAACACCGGCGCGTTGCGCGCCTGCTGGATGCGGGCGTCGACGATGCCGGGAATGGTGCGGATGCGCGCCAGCAGCTTGTTCGCATGCTCGAAACCCGCGGCGAGATCGGAGGTGCGTACCTGCACGTCGATCGGCGATGGCGCGCCGAAGTTCAGGATCTGGCTGATGATGTCGGCGGGCAGGAACGAGAAGGTGTAGCCCGGGAAGCGCTCCGGCAGCTGCTTGCGCAGCTCGGCCACGTAGTTCGCGGTCGGGCCATGGCCCTCCACCAGCTTGATCTGGATGTCGCCGTCCTGCGGTCCGATCACGCCGGTGTTGTTGTAGGTCATGTTGATGCCACTCACCGGCATGCCGAGATTGTCGACCATGGTCGCGATCTCGCCCGGCGGCAGGATCTCGCGAATCGCCTTCTGGATGGCGGCGAACTGGTTGGCCGATTCCTCGACCCGGGTACCGACCGGCCCGCGGGCGTGCATCAGGATCTGGCCGGCATCGACCGACGGGAAGAAGTTGCGGCCGAGCATCGGCGCCAGCGCGAAGGAGGCCAGCACGAAGGCCATGAAGCCCGTGATGAACACCGCGCGGCGGGCGAGCGCCATCGCCAGCAGCTCGCGATAGACCGCGCGGACCCGCTCGAAGCGGGCCTCGAAGCCGCGCTGGAACAGGACCAGCGGATTGCGGGTACGCGGCTTCCCGCCGTGCTCGTGCGCGACATGCGGCTTCAGGAGATGGTTCGCCATGGTCGGCACCAGGGTGCGCGACA